>Ga0181595_10000008_pt1 | contig 254908 bp, 333 predicted proteins | sample 041ome_7_FD_145604 | JGI IMG/M metagenome (GOLD analysis project Ga0181595, IMG submission 145604) | Coastal salt marsh microbial communities from the Groves Creek Marsh, Skidaway Island, Georgia - 041401AS metaG (spades assembly) | ecosystem: Environmental > Aquatic > Marine > Intertidal... | reverse complement strand
ACTAACAACTAGGTGATTTACCAACATCATTGTTTATTGACCACCCGCAGTACCGTTTGGCGACACACCAGCTTCAGCCTGACGAATTTTCGCCTCAGCTTCTAGCAAACGCACTTCATGCTCTTGTTGAGCACGCTCACGCGCTTCCTGAGCCTTCTGACGCGTTTCGACTCGCTTGTTTAAAGTTCTGTATGCCGCAGACGCTTCTTCTTTCGCTAACGCCTGACGTTTACCTTCCTTCATGCGGTTTGTATTGTCGTATGGATAGAACAACAACACATAGGTGTTATAGGCACCATTTTCTAAAATGGTCTTACTGTCGATTTGCTCATACCCAGAGATATCCTGTTCGGCAATCAGCTTGTCGATAACTTGACTGTTATCTTCGCGAAGACCTGAACTGGCTCCATTATCTGAGATATATGAACGCTCTTGACCGCTAATAGCCTGCCCATACATTTTGGCCAAGTTAAACTCAGCCTGAAGCTTTGCTTTATTGAGGGTGAATTGCAGGTTTTTACCTGAACTCATGCCGGTACCATACACACCTGCATCAGTCGCCTTAGGAGGATTCAAGAACCAGTCCGGGGCTTCATCTAATACCTCTTCCATCGCATCCATTCGCTTTTCAAGCAGGTCTGCTTGATGCTTTGCATGCTCATCGACAGGGTTAGATGCGCAACCTCCCAGAAGCGCTGTGAAGGACGCAGCTAGCAATGTTAGTTTAATCTTCATATAACGGTCTCCGTGTAACCAATCAAAACGATACACTTTGAAATTAACACTGTATTTTGTAGCGCAACCCCTTCAGGCCCATTTTTTTGTGAAAATTTTCAAATAAGCATCACATGACGTGCGCGGTGTGATTTTGCGCACATCATAGGGTTTAAATAGTAAGCGGTATTTTGAGGGGGAGTGGCTTATTAAGGAGGTGTAATTATGTGCTTAACCACATTTAAAGAAGTTAAGAAGGTAAGTTATCGCAATACCTTTTTGCTGAGGCTCTGGTACATCCTTGAGCAACCATCATCAAACGAATACTTTCTTCCTGCTTTTGAGCCTCTGGAGATTCAAAATACTTGAAAGTATTAGGTCGCTTTTTTCTCTTAAGCAGCTTTTTAATATGGTGCGCGTTGTGATTCGGTAATTTCTTAAAATGCTCGATTTGAGGTAAAGAATGAGGTTGGGCTTTTTCGAAAAACTCAACGCCCACTAGAGCTGCGTCGTTAGCAAAAGCGCAATCTCCTAATACATTATTTGCGGCCCTAACACCTTCAGCATCTTTTACTCTTTCATTCAATTCAACTGCGGCTTGCCCATACATGATGGCGTTCTCCGCATTACCTGTTTGCAGATACATTCTTGCAATATAACCGTAGAACATATAAAGGAATTCTAAGCTACAGATATTCTTCTCAAACTCTAAAAGGTCATTAAGCAATGCCGTGTTTTCGTCTATGTCAAAGTTGGGCGCGTCGAAACCTCTAAATTCTTGGCAAATTCTAAAAAAGCGCTCAGCTAATAAATGCCCCTCTTCCAACTGTTCATTTATAATATTATTTACTATGTCTTGCACATGGTCGTACATCGAAAATTCTTCAATCATGATTTATTCCTGTTAGCACTACCACCGCACTAGATAGTTAAACGCGTAGTGATTATTCAGTATGTCCTGTTTTTTCTTGGATAGAGCACACAACTTTGCTCTTGTTCATAGAAAAGTACTTCGCACTTTGCAAAACAGTATTGCTTAGATATTCGGACATGTCTAATTAATGCGTAACCAATAATAATTAGCAATAGAAAATCAGAATCTTTGGTCAAAGGGTATGATGTTTCCCATTAGAAGAATATGCCTTTGTATTCTTCGCCAAATGGCGATTTACCGCATATCATTTTGTCAAATAGCTATGGACGCATTAAAAAATCTTTTATCACTAAGATTGGTGCGAGAATCATACATCCCACTGCAATCAAATAAATGTTAGTCTCATTGCCAAAGACATCAATTTGAAAATTGGTTTTTTCTGTGATGTAAGTGATCAAAAAAGGCGAAATTAGGCAGTAAATAACAATTACAACAAAGCTTGATTTTTTCATACTGTTTCCCATTACCTTTTTATCAGCTTCATTTTGCTGATTTGTTCATTAGTAAGACCTGAAGCGATTTGTAGTAGTAGTGCAATTCTGGCTGCTGAATAGCTCTTAGCTTCCTGACTCATCGAAAAGCTGTAAGTTGTGGTACAGAAGCCGCCTTCCTTTTCATGGAATACAGCACGGACACCAGAGTTGTTATAGCCTGACAAGCTAAAATCAGTAGCTTTATCAATGTCATCAGACTCAATTGACTTCGTAATTGTCACGTTCTTATTTCCCATTAGCTCGATTAACACATTTCTGCGTGATTAATGATGCAATTTTCAGGTAATTCGTCATCAACAGGTGGCACATTACTCATTAATTCATCACGCAGCAACTCAAGTTCATTTTTAGCACCAGTGTAAAACTCGTTTACCAATGCTTTTTCTTCATCATTTGAAGCGTGAACAAGCTTTGCTTTTTGTTCTTGGCCTAAGTCGATTAAGCGCTTATCGATGTACATGAATGTGTTCATTGCTGCCTCGTTTTTCCAACTTCATCCAATGTACCCGAGCTTGTCCAAAATCAGTAAAATTGGCATCCCAACAATACCGAAAATTACGCCCCATCTAATGCAGGCGTTGCATATTCTGTCCGATAGATTTTCTTGGGTACAAAGTTCATTCAATGGATTTTCATTCATTTTATTTGCTGCCTGTTTCCTATGCCGTGATTTTTGTTTGAACGATGATTTGCTCACCACACTTTGAGCAATGCAAACCATAATGAGCTTCATCGAGAAAATGACCATTTACATTCGGTTCAAATTCACCAGCTTTAACTAAGTTTGGGTGCTGGCAATTAGCGCATTTAACTACTAGCGACTCAGTGTTTTCAGCAACAGCCATCACTTCATCCGTTTCATAGTCTCCCAAAGATACAATTTCATAACCTGAATTATGAATATCAATGACTTCGCGTTCTCTCATCTGATCTGAAATCTCGCCACCTCTACCAACGGTTAGGCCAGCTTTATACTTCCCTTTATGCTTTCCTTCAGAAACCAAGTGAAAAAACGTGTACACCTTTCCGTTCTCATCAGCTATTCGTGGAGTTTCATCAGAGCCAAGATAAACGAAGCCTTCAGAATCATCCTTATTGGATGTAAATAACGCCTTAATCCATGAAATCATCGTGTTTCCTATTGGTTGCGGATGGATGCTTTTAGCAAAGCTTTCTCAAGTCGCTCTATTTTTTCAGCTAGTTTTTTGAAGTGGATAGCATCCTGTTGCAGAACGTCATGCAGGTCGTCAACAACCGCAGCAAGCTTCCGCGTTGATACGGTTTTTTGACCTTCGATTATTCTATGCAGCGGCGTCAAAGCAGTACCTCTTGCCCTAGCGGCAGCTTTAATAATTGTGTTTGAGTAATCGTATGGATCGCGCATCATATTTCCCATCACCAATATTTAACTAATTTCTGGTCGGCTTTTACATAAAGAGGGTGTCGCGGTGAACCATTTTTTGTAACGCCAAGACACAGAGTATTCGCTTCGGAATACGCCAATACATTTTTCACTGCTTGAACCCTATCTGTTGGTGCATTTGCACCCCATGCACAACAAACATCTTTTTGAATCGTTTGTTCAGAAATGTAAAGTTCATTCATTGGGCCAACCGGATCGTTTGCAGAAAAAAGGTCTTTTGGTTTGGTGGCCCTGAAAGCGAAAAGATTAACGACCACAATGCCAGTGTAGCCGTTATCAAACGCAAAGCGGCGGCATCGTCTTATTGTCGGATCATCAAGGCTTGCATCTGCTGTTGACGGATTAAGCATTAAGAATACTAGAGGATTGCTCCCCTTCTCTCTCTCTAAAACATACCTGTAATTACCGCAATCGCTTATCACTGCTGACATTGCAACCTCCAATATTCGCGAACTCTGCTACGCCAAGACGAATTTGTTTCTTCAGGCACCAATTCAAAAAAGAACAATGGGCAGTCCAATGATGAAGGGCCTTCCCCCTCTGAAATATCTTTCATGCCGCCGATTAACCATTTGATTTGTCTTTTGCCTCTGTTCTCAACAACAACCCAAAAACATTCAACCTCACCTTCGTTTATCTCAAGATGTTGATTATCGTATCCTTGAGGGTAAACAACTAAGGGCTTTCCGTACTCTTCATCAACCCATTCATATATTTCGGTTAAGCTCATAACAAAATTCCCTACTAAACAGTTTTAAACGTGACCAAATAAAACGGCCAAGCCAAGTAAAACGGATAACTAGCTATTCCATCATGGGCTAGGCTAACGCCTTTGGTATGCAAAGCTGCGCGGCCAATAATAATCCAAGCAATGATTAATGAGCCCAAAAACCATCCGAACAAGAATAATGTTCCCATAAAGACGAATAACATCACTACGTATTCTTTCATAAGTCCCTCTATCAGTATTTTGTATTCAATTTATAAGACGGAACAACATGTGAATCTGGACATTTTGCTCGTGTTTCCTATTGAGTTTTTTTCGCTAGATTAACCGGATGATCGCTTGGCAAAATTGTCCGTGAACTTTCGATTACAAGTTCATAAAGTTTTTCGTCAGTCGTGCCATTTTCTAGCACATGACTTTTCACTCCCTCTCTAAATTCAAACAACTGCTGCACAAGTTTTTGATATTGTGTCGCTAGATACAGCCCCGTTAAACACCAAAGCAAGAACAACAAGCCAACTAAATAAATCATGTAATTATTTCCTACCCCCGTGAATTAATGAATTCATTCTTCATTTCTTTTAATGAGTCCACATTTTCGAGCGCAGAAATTGTGCCGCGCTCCCCTAAATTGACATTCCATGATGAGCCTGATTTTGACCAAGTAATTGACTCCACTTCAGACTGAGCAATCTTTACATGGGAAAACATATTTTTTCTAATCATATAAAGCGGCCACCCGAAAATAGACACAGGCTTTTTACGCTCAAGTGTCACCAGATAAGAGTACTCGGTTTCACTAGGCAAAGGCGCTAACTTCATTACTAATCGTTTATGGTCGCAAGCCACTCTATATTTCCTATTTTGCAAATCTATTCGCGAGCCACTGCCGGTCACACACACCGTACCTCTTACCTTGTTCCTCATAAATCCCCATATAACCGATTAACCACGATCTATGAAGTTCTGAACCTGCCAACGCTTTGCGAAGCCATCGTGGAGCTAACCACTGTCCGTAACCCAAAATGTATGACTGGTGAAGGATATTTTTACGCATCGAGACTCCTGTTCCCTGTTGACACTATTAATTAAGCATCTGGTTGTTCAATGAACTGAACCCTTTCCAAATATGGCTTCAGTAGACTAGGACAAGCTACTAACAATGGCTTGATGTAATCACTACACCTCTTATTTTCCTCACCCTCTAACGCGCTTTTAGCAATCTCATATGGAATTGCAGCACGCAGCGGGACATAAGCTGTTTCAACTAGTGCTTTACCTACGCCTAACGGAACTCCTACCCTACCCTCTAGTGGACATGCCAAAAATCCCTTATCAATTAGATCGCCTATCTGCACAAGGCTTACAGCATTATCTCCATGATTATTTTTACTCTCTTGATGGCAAGCTATCCGGTAATCTTGATTAGCTTTCCAACTGAAAAGAAATTTCATTGAATCCATAACATAATCAAACTCCTCACCCTCTTTTTCTAAAGAATTGATGGTGAACAACGCAGCAAAAAATATTGCTAAAACCCAACCGACGTTTTTTATACTGAAGATATGCATTCCATTACTCCTTTTAGATCTCTTCAACCGTGACTTTATACTGCTGACCAGCTTTCAGCTTAAACGCGCACGGTGCTATACCGGGTATCATTTTTGAGTGTCCATTATCGGCAGACAACATCACACCATCTGTCCACACGCCAACAACTTTTTGGTCATCTATGACTGTAGAATGGGCCTCCGCTTCGAATTGACCTACCACTTTACCTGACAGGTTCAGCTCTTCTTTAGCAGAAATACTGTCTACAGTAGGTAGTTCAGGTGCATCTTCAGCAAACATAAACCAATTCTTAAACGACTCTCTAACGTTAAGCGCTGGATAGTCGATGCCCATTACATCAACCCCGTTACTTCTAGCGGTTTTTATCGCCATTTCCATAATTTCATCAATTAAGGCTTCATAGCTATTTGACATAAAGACTTCTTTCCTTAGGTATTTAATGTGATAAACCGTTGGCCGATTCTTTAAAGCATTGGTTTAATTCAGTCTGTAGGGCAACTTCAGTGTTTTCGAAAAGGCGTTCTAGCAATGATTTGTTCACTGGCGCTTGGCGCTCTGCCTCTTTTTCTATACGCGCTTTACAATGCTCATATCTATCCCATGCTGCTTGTCGAATAACGCGCTCTCTACTTTCGCAGTCACCATCTTTATAACGGTATTCTGGCAGATTGCTAATACCCGATTTCGATGATTGAGCATTTTTGTTGCCTTCCTTGACCGATTTAGAAAAAGGGAAAACACCATCATCAGCACACAGCTCAATCTTTTTCCAAAAAGCTTCACGCTCAGACGGGAAGCGCGGCTGAAATGTCCTTGCACCGCTGACATGAAAGCAACGCCATCTGTCTCTTTTTTCCTCATATGAAACGCCACGCATACTTTACCTCTATGCTATTGACAAGTTTTACTTAGGGTACCATCTTAACTTATTATTGAAGAGCGCAAGCCCCTAGTAAACCTGTGCGTAAGTCATGTCTACAATACCTTATAATTTGTTCGCAGGGTCGATGCATTCTCACGAAGCAAGCAATTAACCACCAGCGACTCACGAATATGTAATTCTATTCTCTGCATGACCATATTGAAATTAATCCGTGGCAGGATGCAGACTGGCTTGGATATACCCGCCCCTATCTTGCTGCATAGTCCTACTTGCCGCTCTTTCTGCTTCTTTTACTGACAGGAAGGTAGCGCTATCTCTTTTCCCGTCCTTGTCTTCACATAACAGTTTGCATGCACCGGAGTATCCCTCTTCTAGATATGAAATAATTTCTCTTTCTGTCATAGGGCAGCGATAAGTACTAACCATGCGCGACATCCAACGCCTTTACTAGAAACGCATCGTTAAGCGCTGGAATACGGCCTGACATTTCTTGCCAGTGATGAAGACGGTCGAACTCAATGGTATGTATGTGGCTTTCTTCAACACGTTCTATGAGTAAACCATTTTCAAATGTATCCGTGTAAAAACACTTTTTGGGGCTGCTGTTGCCCTCATATAACACCTCCATCGCCACCTTTGATTCTAATGGCGAGTAGTTTGATAATCGTTCAGGGGTTCTGCACTCAAAATTGCCCTCTCTTGTTTTGGTCCAGTTAAGCGGATCGTCACTAATGCAGTTGTAATCGCTATCCAGTACATTGTAATTAACCCTATGTGTTATTACCTGCTGGGCATTTAAGCTCCATCTGGTCACCACGCTGAAACTGAAAATAAATTTGCCGGTTTCGACAAATATCCCATTTATTGCCTTCCTTCCAGCCTTTCGGCAAGCAACATGATGTGTTTTATTGGGGTAAGGCTTACGTGTCGTTACGTCAATGTTACCGCGCAGCGTAAGGTCTAGTTCAGGAATAGTGATGTCCACCAGCGATACCGAAACATTGGCGTACTTATTAATTATTTTTGGAATTAGATGTAAGAGCATTTTTTCGTTCCTCATATAACTTGGAACTATCATATCTCTGACATTAAAGGGAGCTTGGCAATTTAGGGGTCTAAAATTGGAGCTAAACACTTTTAGTTATCAAACATACATAAAAAAGCCCGCAAAATGCGGGCTTGAAAGGTAATGCTCTTACTATGCATTACTTATTTCTTTTCCAGTAGGCCTCCACTAATTTACAACTCCTACAGTAAAACAAGTAGGTAATTAATAAAAAGGTTACAACTGGTTGATTTGAGGATATTTCCCCAATAGTCGCTATAACAATATTTTCGATCATCTTACTGGCCGTTTGTCTGTTAGCGCTTGATGCGTGGGCTATGAAGTGCCCTTTTTTCATTTTTTAATTTTATTGATGTTTTTTTCACTGCGTTTTAGTTGAAATGAAAACCTGTACGTTTCTCAACGTTCGATACCTAGTATACAGCACCATCCTTTTTCCGCCGCTCTTTTTCTATACAATTGTTTTAAGTCGCAGTGGATATTACCTGTTCCCTCGAACAGTTATATATCAAGTTTGAATTTTGTATATTCGTTGCTCTGATTCAACTGGGAATTAATTATGAATGAAACTGATTTAAAAGCCCTTTCAGCAGCGAACAATAGATTACCGCATAACGCGTATTTTGCTTATGAAGGTACAGAGGTTATTGAGTTCAATTTTCTCTTTAGTGTAGGCATAGAGCTATTGAACGGTAGGAAACTAAAAGCAAGCGCCATTCAATCCTGTGCTTTTTCGCTAAGGTTTGATGACGCTACGGAATGTCGCTTAAATGAATTAGAATTCGTCTAACGTACTTCTTTGCTCCAAAACAATTTGTTCAAAGATTATCTTCCCATCATCATCAATTTCAAACCCAATGCAGTCATGAACCTCATCATGTTCGTCCATATCTGAGCATCCGTTATATACATTCCATTCATAGCTATAGGAGAGTGTAAACGTGCTGCCATGATTATGTTCTACACTCTCCACTACAATCCCGTTGTAGCATTCGGCCCGGTGGTTGATATGACTCAAATCACCTATCACTATCGAATCAACTTCATGATGCTCATCTTGTATGAGCTTTTCTAATTCTTTGCACAGCTCTTTTGCTGACTTCCCATTGGCTTCTATATGCATTCTATAATCCTTTGCACATGTAAAGGAACTTATAATACGTGAACCACTGCTTCTTACAAAGATTCCGCTCTATTTCCTACAGCGTGCATGATCTCATCATCATCAATATCTCTAAACCATTCTCCATTTAAGCGCCTTTCTTTGAAGTACCTGTGCATTCTGCTCTCTTCATTGATTGCTAAATCATTCGTTTTCAGTACCAATGAAATATACAATTTATCCGCATTTGCCGTCTGCAATGCGTTTAACCGCTTAGCTGGATTCTTACTGATGCCAATCTTAACCTTGTTACTGTTCTCTGGACGTATCACATAAAGGTATTGCTGCTTATCTATGCCATTAGCCGAAAAGATATCTCTATATTTGTAAGAGCCTACCTTACTTGCTTTTTCATACCGTCTGGCGACGCGCATGCGCTTCTCCATAGACTTCGTTAATTTGTTTTCAAGTCCAAGTCTATGCATCATTTCCTGCTCTTCAGGAGTTGGCTTTGGTGGCAACTTCACCGCTTCAGCCCGACCATTTCTCATTAAAATCCGCATCCGGGCATATCTTAAATAACGCCTAAGAAGTTCTACATCCACGGGCAAAACTGACTTTTCTTCAATCTCACAAATATGCTTTACAAAGTCGTCATAGTTGTTGCTTTCTTCGCTCAGGAGTTTAGCCGCGTTATGTATGCCGTAATTCAATATTACTTTTACTCGCGCTTTTAACGCTTTCGAAGCTTTCTTCTTTGTGGGGTAACACGCATACTCAGCGTAGTTGATTGCATTAGGCGCCACATACGGCGTCACCTTGCGGTCAGCTTCTGGGTTCACCGTCTGCTTTTGTATTGGTTTTGAAAACAGCTCCTGCATTGATGTGGGAGGGGATAGCTTAGGTAGTATCCTTTCTATCTCACTTAAATACTCGGTATTTCCTGACGCTTTAACAAATTTTATAAACGTAGTTAAGTTCGTTTGAGTGCCTATAAGAGAGGATTTCCAGCCTTTTTTTGGTGGAAAGCCGACACCAAGCACTTTAAGCTGCTTGGCATTGTAACCACCGTTGGGTGTTGTCGCTTTTTCTAACCTTTCTTTAGTTAGTGTAATTGGTCTATCCATTTAGCCTGTTTGGAAAAATTTTGTTGGTTTTTGAAATGCACCTTCAATGGCCAGCCATAAAGCTGTTACCTAAGTTTGAAGATGGGAATATCTAGGAGAAACGAACCGCTTTAATCACGGTTCATTTGGATTGGATTTGTGTATCTATCATATGCGAATGTTTATTTCGCTAAGCGAGCTTTCTAGGCTTAACAGAAATATCAGATAGCGAGTCAGCATTGACTAAATATGGCATTACCCATCTGACTTCTTTGGCACGCTTTTCTATAGGGAGCGGTATGCTCTTACCATCTTTATCTTTCACTGGTAAGCCATTGTCGTCTTTTAAAATGCGATCGCCTATGTAAAACGTATTGAAGAACCCTAAACGGATATGTGGTTCCTGCTTTCCTTGTTTCCCTTCCCTTTTGGGCTCATCTTCCCTATGTAGTTCATATGCTTTACCTATGCGAACATAGTCGTAGGTATTTTTCATTAACCGCGCCTGCGCCTTTCTCTTTTTGGCGGGATTTTTGATATTGAGGATCTTCTTTTCCATCCCAGCCATTTCTTTCATTTCTTCGCGCACGCTTTTTTTCGCTGTCATATACAAAAGCGTATTTATTACCAGTGCTATCCCTTCTTTCATGTCATCTATTGGAATACCAACAAACGCATGCTGACTTGCCTCTTCCGCATCGAAAACCGCGTCTCTGATGGACAAACCTTCTACCTTTGATGCTGCAATCGAGAATAGGGTTGTTTGCATGGCTTCGTTATTTTCAGGTTTACCCACAAATAGCATGTCGAAGAACAAAACATCTTCATTATCTTTGATGGTGCCCTTTTCGTATGCCACTTGTAGAGCCCTGTCATTTGCAATGATATTGCCATCAACCATTGCATTCCATGTCACAGTCCTAGTCTGCACATAACACCCCTGATACTTAATGCCGTCTACATCAGCAATATCGGTGTTCAGACCGTTCCAGTCTAAGTACATCGACTTGTAGGGCGTATTAACCATCGTGATTGGGATGTTTGTGAGCTTGTCGGTATCCGTCAGTCGTAACATTTGATAAAGGTTTGGGTGATACGCAATCGTCGGCCCTTTGTGGGCGAGATGTGCTGCCTCAATGATACGTGCCTGAAGAAATGTAGATACCCCCTCGTGTGCCTGCCCTGAAGCAGAGAAACCGGCTTCACCATGTAACCCCTCAGCTAAACGGTGATAAACGTCTGGTGCTTTATTCGCGAGGTATTTAATCAGCATCAAATTGGGGCGAGAGAAATGAAAATGCTCCGTCCAATCGGCAATAAACGAGAGCATGTCTTTAAACTCTTTTGATGAAACGGGATACAAAAACATAGGCAAGAACAACTTTGTAAACCTATCAATGTTTTCAGGGTAAGGTAAGGTCTCACTATGGGTACTATCAGAGAAGCCTGCTTCTGTGACTCTTTCAATGTAATCAAACAACGGCGCGATAGTGGGCCTATTCTTTTTGTATTCCGCTAAATTAACTTTCATTGCATCCCTAAACTTTGATGTTTCCAATATTTTTATCATACCCCATAGACGGAGGTGGCAAGCCTCGCTAATGCAAGTATCGAATTTTACTTGGTTCTTCCAGAGACAAAGCTTTTTATACAAGCACCTTCTTTGATGGACATGGTGATGTGATTAAGCGATGTCTTCCGTGGACATGAGTATGATACCTAGCTCCATAAACTTTGTCTTCGAAAGAGTCTGGTTTAACTGCGTAATGGGGGTTGCCCTACAAATTACCGTGAGACGATGTGTCTATAGAACAGTTACATCACATATCGCGGAGAGGATAATGTCTAACGAATCCACCATGACTGAGAAATTTAACATCCTAAAGAAAGCAAAAACTTTTATTGCAAAACGTGAAGCGGATTTTAATAGCCTTATTCAGGAACAACATGGTACCGGCCTTACTAAAGATTTTAGCCAAGAGCTGACAGCTTTTTTAAACGAGCTAATGAAAAACAATTTCGTAAAGCCTCATCACCTAATTGACGCTAACCGTTTAACATCAGCATTCCTTGATGTCGCAAAGCATGGATTATCGTTGGTCAAAGAGTCTGGGATGATGTTTTCGTATGTCACCATGTCAAAGGAAGGGTTTCACATCTTTTCGAGCTACAACGGCCTCATACGCCTCGCTGTGCTTTCTGATTCAATTAAAGTCACCACGGCAAGTACTGTTCACGCCAATGATGACAAGTTTCGTGTATTTACGCGTGAAGACGGTACGCAAGCTGTAGAGCATGAATTTGGCTTGGCAGCATTGCGAGAAGGGCGAGGTGATATTGTTGGTGCCTTTTGCGCTACAGAATTTAGTAGTGGTGTGAAAACCTCCTCTATCGTTGACATAAGAGAGATTTATCAAATTAGGGCAATGGCTGATTCGACCTATTGGGATAACTTCTTTATGCAAATGGCATGTAAAACAGCCGTGCGCAAGGAAGCAAAAAACTGGGTTCGTTTTGGTAACAACACACGCCTATTGGCTGGCTTATTAGATCACGAGCAGGAACTATCTGCGACTGAGTTTCCCAATAACCCTGTCAACAAAAAGGCTGAACAAGCAAAAGCTGATAAAATTGAACCAGAAAAGGAGCAAGAGCAAGCACCACAACCTCGAAAACGTCGTTCTATGTCAGCTTTAGGTAAACAAGCGTAACCATGCGTATTGTATCTGAGCAGGACATTAGCAAGCTAGGCAAGCACGCGCAGTCCCAAATTCGCAAACACATGGATAAAAGTTCGCCGGTGAGCGGCAAGATGCCCTCACCACCTGCGGCAAAGCGTATCGATGGAGGGCTAAAATCCACCAGCAAAAAGAGTAAAGATAAGCACGGCGTCACCGAGCACGGCCACAGGTTTTGTCACTACCCTTCCCCTGACCCCTTTGTCAAAATCCATGCACTCTTGGACATCGAGTTTGGTCGATACAGCGACGGCGGTAAACATGCATCAGAGGTCATTTTACCGGGCCATGAAATTGCCTTTCGCTATGACTTTGCCTTACTGCCATGGAAAGTCTTCATTGAGAGTGATGGATTTGGACCTCACAGAGACAAAGAATCGTTTAACCGTGACCGGCAGAAGCAATCCTTCGCCCTACAAAATGGTTGGTTGGTACACCGCGTGACAGTCAGGGATGTCTACGACGGACTCGACAAGTTCTTAGGTGACTTGAACCGAATTCTTTCTCATCGCCCGTTATTTACGGTAACCTTGCGCACTAAAGGTAAGTGTTACTATGAAGTACATAGTGAAACAGCACTGGAGCATAAAGTAGATGTCAGACAACATGGATAGAATCATTGAGAAAATTAGCAAGCTGCTGGCGATGGCTAATGACTCTTCTTCACCTAATGAAGCGATGATCGCTGCCAGACGAGCAAGGGCCTTAATGGACAAGCACCAGCTTGAAGTCTCTGACATTGAAGCCGCCAAAGGCAGCCAGTTTCTTGAGCTTCAATACGAACTCAATGGCTCTCGCTCACCAAAGTGGATGGTTGCACTTGCCTCTGCCTCTTCTTCACTTAATGATTGCCGTGTGCTGCGCCAGCCCGGCATATACGACACCAATATGTCGTTTATTTTCCAAGGCTTCAAAGCAGACGTCATTGTGGCCAAGCTCACATTTGAATATTTCGTTGAAGCGTGTGAAAAGCAACTTAAGCAACAAGCGCTAAGAGGCACATCGAAGCGAAACTTCTTTCGGCTGGGGTTTGCCCAACAAGTGAGTTACCGATGTGCATTGATTGTGAATGAACGTCAGCAGACGATGGTATCGTCAACAGGTGCGGCCCTCATTCCGCTTAAGATGTCACAAATTGTCGAGCACTTTGGCGAAACAGCCACTTATAAGCCAGCACCCACGCGAGATGCTTCCTCAGAAGAAATTCGAGCTTATATGCGAGGAGTTGAGCAAGGTAAGCAATTAGGATTAGACCCACAGGTTGAAGGCGAACGCGCAAAAGCGCTAACGACCTAAACAGAAATGGAATCATCACTATGAGCATACGATTTTTTAATTGTATGGCAATTGTGTCTTTCTTAGCGTATCTGGAAACCAGTCATATTCATTATCTGGGTGGTCAAGAGCTTTATGGGCCGCTCAGCAACCTAGCGTTCACATTACTTTTTTTCCATTTGTTGCGGTTATTGGGCTCATATTCGATGCGCTAGAAAAGGTCAGCAAGCGAAGCGCTGTAATCGTTAAGGTTGAGAAAAATTCTCTCAATGCCTATACGCTAGATAATAGGCATAGCGCTTTTATTTTAGGGGGATTCTCAGATAGTATGCACTTCATCGCTAACGCCAAAGCGCTTGAAGAAAACTTTAATGCACTTCTCAGAAAGCATGCAGCGAATACAACAAAACTTATGCCTGCCCCCTTCGGGATTATCAAAGCTTCTTTGAACTTGGTAAGCGAAATTGAACAAGAGTGCCTAGCGAAGACTGCTGAAAGGGCTGGAGCTGTAAAAGCTGTAGTTGTCGATAGCGGAGCCTCTGATAAGGATGTTCAAAAAGCCATTGAATCGAATTAATCAAATTTCATGTGGAGTTAATATTTACCGTGCTGATTTTTTGCGTACTTGGTAGTTTACCTAATTTTTCAATTTTTTATGCAATCACTCGTTGGAAGGTCTCAGCGTAAGCTTTTGATTACCCTCACTCGCGATGCTGGCGCAGTCGGAATGACAGCTTTGGTCGCTTTCTTGGCATCTAAAGCCGGTCTTCACGAAGAGGTTCATCCACTTGTATTTCATATAGCCTGTTACGCGCTCACAATATCTGTCATGTCATTTATCGTATTGGCTGTGATAAACAAACGTAACAAATCCGCACCGTAGCACAAAGCTAAGGGGGCTTATGGTCACCCCCCAACTATCGGCACTTTATAACTACTCACCAAAACGTCTATGAAAGACATGTTTTTCATCTGATAAATAAAGCTTTTTTCATTCATTTCTAATTAAAGTAACCTTGTACCCTCAACAACGGTGCTACTCTAAAAATATCAAAGACGATTAGCATTCTAACCAGTAATGCTAGTGGTGTTCTTTTTAAAATCACTTTTTCATTGGCTTAACCCATCGAGAGATTTGTTGCATTCGATAAGATAAGTTGTTGAGTTAAAAAATTTAGAAATTAGAAATGGAGACTCTAAATGCAAGACGTTGTTCAGCAAGCCTATGTAGGAGACCGCTTTTGGGCATCTACAGGAAAGGAAATCACTGACCTCCCCACACTCAAGAATGTCGATGAAGTTGACCCGTCTGCTATAAAGCAGTTACGAAATCACTACCCGAACGCTAGGGTGTCAACCGGCCGCGTTACATCGACCTACCTTTACAAACGTGTTTATCATTCTGGCAACAACAACCTTACGGCAAGCTTTTGGTGGGTTGAATTTGTTGATAAAGATGGTAATGAATCCTCTTTTAGCATAAGCGCCGAAAAACCCCAATTTCAGAATCTGAAAAAAGGGACAGTTCTCTCCTGTTTATGGATAACTGGTTTAACGCTGACTCACGATATTCAAGGTGCAGATGCCAAACGTATTGTGGTGAACGACAGAATTCCGGGTGCAGTGATCATCCATAAAGATGATGGTCAAATATCGTTTATAGATGATGCTTACATCCCAAAAGCAAAGAAAAAAGCATTCTGGTTTTTGCCTGCATTTGCTATTTCTGCAATATTTTTTGCTTACCAATTCGATTTTAGTCGTGTTGGACTACTCGCGTCTTTTGGTGTTGGCGCATTGGTATTCGCCATTGAAACACTAATACAACACACTGGGTATAAAAGCAGAGAGAGAGATTTTGAGGCGATTAAGGCAGCTGTAGCTAAACTAAAAAAGGTTTCAAAGGATTCGCTTGGCTTCCACTTGTTAGTTAGACAGCCTGAACCAAGCGATGTTATTTGTGACGGGTGTGACCAACGCATACAAAATGACGCGCTATTTTGCCCGAAATGTGGCGCCAAGCAGAGTCAACAAGATAACAAACCATCAAATAGCGTTATAGCCATAGAGGAAAGCATTCTCAAGGAAGTCATGCCTCTGAACTATATGGATAGGTATTCTCATAAGTACGCCATGCTGAAAAATAATGAAGCTGACGTCAAAGTATCTTTTATGTTCGGGAGAGTACTAAGTCGCGACACGTATGCCAATGTCAGTGACATAACCAATGTGACATCTACTATTACAACCTATGATGTTTATAGGCATGGTGTCTACACAGGTACTGAGACAGAAGAAAAGCGCAGTGAGAGAAGGACAAAGAAATCTAAGATTGAGGGAACCGTTCTGGTTCGTTTAGCAAATGGCCGGATTGAAGAGCACACCTTCCCTGAAAAGGTTACTGGATTATTAGACGAGGGCGATTGGTTCATGTTCGCGCAATCTAAGGCATTACTCGATAACCCTACGATGAATATTGAATATGCCTATAACCTCACTAAAGACAGAAGCCTCAGCACTTCCTCTTTTGAAAACTACAAAGGCCGGTCTTCGTTTGGTAAGTGGCTGGTAAGATTGTTGATGTTTGGTGTTTTACACTGGGGTTGGTCTACCCTGTTCACGAAATTTGTCCACACCGCACAAACTGTCAACAACGAGGCGATGGGTGCTGTAAGAGAGAATGCGTTCTTCATTTGGGCCTCCAACAATACGTTTATTATAGAAAACATTTTCATCTTCATATTTGCAGCTTTAACTTTGAAGTGGATGTGGAAGGGTTTTACCTATCGAAAAGAAAATCGTAACGCCAGAGAAGTCATCATGGCCCCACTGAAAAAAGCGATAACAGACGCAAAAGCAAAGTTGCCTGCACTTAAAGAGAAAATTTTACGCGTAGTTTAATTGAACCGCTGTTATCCCCTCCCCCGACGTGTTCGTGAGAGCACGTCGGGCTCTTATTACGTCTACTGTAGAAATAAAATGGAGATTACTTTATGGCTTTCACACAAAAGCGAACATGCAAGGGATGTTTATTTAGCCATGTCTCTTCATGTGAGTATGGAGTACACATAGAGGTTATTCCGCACGCCGCTAATAAGCCACTAGAGCCCTGTCATAAGATTACAACCAATGCAGAAGAGCGCCGTTTTCATAGTCTCTCTGTCGATGGAAACTTCTGACTTTAGTCAGGAGAGGAAATCGACTTGACAAATATAACTGTATATATGACCATGTGTATATGGTTGATGTCATATTTTCTAGAAACTCTGTATATCAAACTGCATACCATGTGGTTTGGTGTCCGAAGTACAGAAAGCCTATCTTGACTGGGCAGGTCGGAGAGAGTTGTTCGCGCCTGATCGATGAGATTTGCGATGCGAATAGCTGGCCTGTCATCACAAAAGAAATTCAACCTGATCACATACACCTCTTTGTGTCGATACCGCCGTCAATATCTGTCGCGAATGCAGTCAAAATCCTAAAAGGTTCAACCGCTCGAAAGCTGTTTACCTTGCACCCTGAAATTAAAAAGGAATTATGGGGTGGTTCGCTTTGGTCACCTCTTGTAGCCCTGCAATAAAGTTTCATACTGAGTTGGGCTGTATGACCTTTGTTTTGGTTTGTAAATTTGAAGCTGGGAAATAAAGATTCATACTGGACTTAGGTAGCAGCTTATATTCGAGCTCAATTCAAATAATAAAGTTTCATACGGAACCTGAAATATTTACCACCTTATCGAAACAAAAGTGGTAAAAAATGAAAAAACTGCCACTTTTACGAAACAAAACAGTGAAAAACTGAAACAAATTACCAGTTTCGTAGAACAAGCAGCAAGAACTGGTAAAGTTTTACTGCTACAAGTTGCCACCTAGCAGTATGAAACTATATTGCTTAGGATGATACTTTATTGTGTGGGGTGAATCTTTATTGTTCACCCACACCTCTTACTATGTTGGCACCGCAGGCAATGTAAGTGCTGAAACCATCCAGCGTTACATCGAGCGCACTGAACACATCAAGGGCCGTCGATAATGCTAAGGACAATATCTATCAAGTTGCTGGTATCAACCCAAACGCATGATGCGCTGGATGCTGTTCGCTACGCTTTTGCTAATGCTTGTAACGCTATCGTCCCTTACGCCAAAGATAATCGCATATTCAACAATGTGAAGCTGCATCACCTGTGCTACTACGACATCAGAGAAGCATCAAAACTAGGCTCTCAGTTCACCTGCAATGCCATCAAAGCAGTGACGGGTAAATACAAGGCGCTAAAGCTGAAGAAGTATCAGGCTGTGCCCCATATCCAATTCAGGCCGAAGTCCGTCCACTACGACAAAAAGACCTACACGCTGAAGAACGACAATACAGTATCACTGTCTACACTAGGAAAGCGTGTGGACGCCAAGCTGATTTGGGGTAAACATCAGAAGGCACTTTTTGATAAGGGTTTACCCAAAGAAGCCGAACTGATTTTCAAAAACGGCACATGGTATTTCAACCTTGTTGTTGAGCTCACCATACCTGAACGTTCCCCAAGCAATAAAGTCATGGGTGTCGATTTAGGTGAAAACAACATTGCTGCCACCTCAACAGGTAAGTTGATAGGTGGCGGTAAACTTCGGTATGACCGAGACCGATTTCTTGCAATACGCCGTCGTTTGCAACGCAACGGGTCGCAATCAGCCAAGCAATTGCTGAAGCGACTCTCTGGCAAAGAAGCGCGACACGTTACGCAGGTTAATCATCAGGTGGCCAATGCGGTTATCGCAGAAGCTATCGAACACAATATCGGTGTGATAGCACTGGAGAAGCTGACCAATATCCGAAAACGCATCAAAGCAGGCAAGCGCGTTCGCGCTCGACTGCACCGCTGGGCGTGGTATCAGCTTCAGACGTTTATCGAATACAAAGCACAAGCCATAGGTATCGAGGTTGTCTATGTCAATCCAGCGTATTCGAGCAAAACGTGCAGCAAATGTGGTGCCATTGCGACACGCAATAAACACCGATTAACCTGTTCTTGTGGAAACCGGGCGCACAGTGACTTAAATGCGAGTCAAAATCTTGCTTGGTTGGGCGAAACTGCCGTTTCGTCTAGGGGCGCAGTAAATCGTCCTAATGTGGCAGCGTAAGCTGACCATAATAAAAAGCTTCTGACTAAAAGGAGTTGTTTACGAACTGGGGTTGGATTTCGTGTTTAAAGCAGACTTAGAGATTTACAGAAGTAATAAAACGCACTGATTAAATATAGTGAGTAGTCAGGGGGTAGCTTCACCACCCCTACTGAATCTACGAAAAGCAAGTCCACTCATCATTCTCCAACACTTTACCTTCGCGAATTAACGCCTCTCTTACTGCTGTGAATGCCTCATTCTCATCAATAAATTTTGAAACGTTTACGCCAGTGTAATTATCTGCGTTGGCCAGAAGAACTTTCTGCTCATTGAATAAAAAGATATGCATATTTTCCATTGTTTTTACCCCGGTTAGTTAGTTTGATTCACCACCTAACATCCTCGTAAAGACGCTTGGTGGTGAACCAAACTCAAGGTTCACAGCGGGTATAGGTGGCTAACGCCACCTGCCCTTTATGCCAATGAAAATATTGCTAAACGCTCAATCATTCTCGCAGCAAATGAAGTATCAGTTTCAAGAGGTGTCGAACCTAACTCCTCACATAGTGATTTATTAAGTAAGAAACGCTCCTTCTCTGAAACAAACGTAGATTCGTACATTTTGGCTAAGGTTGTGAATCGCATATACGCATTGGTATCTGCATCATTCACAAACATATCCTCTAACTTCTCTAACAGTTTGGTTTTGACTTTAAAGTCAATCTTCATTTCTGTAACTTGATCGCGCACTACAACATAAATATCTTGCATATCGTTTTTCATATTTGCCTCCTACAGCAAAAAAAATAAGCCAAAGGAGACACCGGTCAGGTGTGCTCCCTGACGGGTTTTAATAACTAACTAACTGAACAACGTTTTAATAAAAGTTTTGCATGCCCACTGATAACTCACCGCTGTAATTGCTGGGTAATTCTTCAATCTTCCAGACAAAATTAAGGGGTGTAGTTACCTCGGTGGTACCTTTAACATCAATGAAGTTATAGGCACCCCAATCGGCATAGTCAGGCTCACCTTCTTTGGCAAGTGCTAACTCATTTCCGAACTGGTCTATGCAAAGCATCATATTTTCTTTTTCAAGAAAAGAGACGCCTTTTAATAAATGTAATTCTTTACACATCGTGTTTTTCTCTTAATCAAAAATTGAAGAGCAAAACACGCCCAGCAAGGACAATGTTTTGCCCTTATTGGGTGTAGACTCAATGAGTCTTTCCATTAGTGTATTTCTACACCTTTGTTCTTTAAATGTGTTGATAGATAGAGTGCATTAGAGCCCTTATCTTCAGCAGTAACAGAAACATTGTTCTGTATGGTCCAAGGTATGTTTGCATCATCTAATTGTGCGGCCCAAAAATCGAAACAAGCTTTCACTTTTTCGTGGTAGACACAATAACAATGAGCATAGAAACCAAGGAGTAAGTCATATTGTTTTCGAGTGATTTGCATAACAATTCCTCAAAGAAAAAGGACAAATCACTAGCCCATAAGGACAATGTTTTGTCCCTGATGGGTTTAAATAATCTTGCGATTACCAGTTAACGATAGATGGTTCTACATCAATGTTAATTGGATTAATGGGGGTATATCCAGATTCCAACAGGCGATTAGAATAGACGGGCTTTACATTATCAGCAGTAGAAACTGTGATATGAAATACCTGTCCATTAGACCGTTCTGTTTTACCATCAACTGAAACAACTAAAGCTTGCGCTTTATCGTCAGAAGCAACACCGATAACTTGGACATTATTGGGATTGGAAGGTAAAGGGGAATTATTAGGAATACCAAAATCTACGGTTATGTGGTGCATAAAGTGATTACGATGAACGGGTGAAGCAATGCGCTTGATTTGTTCGGGTTTCACTAAATAGCAAGAATAAGCCATATCATTAGTCCTATTGTGTAAGAAAAAACATATAGGACTCACCTGTTTGGTGTGTCCCAAACAGGGTTTCGTTTTGCATAAAGCTGACGAAGAACGAAGCTTCGGTTTAAGGTTTTCTCCGTTAAAGCCTCTACTATTTTGTACAATGCACAATGTAGTTGAGACACAAGTGACTTCTGCGCGGGAATTAAATGACCATAATGGCCATAAAAAAAGTGCTAACAGAAGTGTTTTGTTGATTTAAGTTTAGACGAACCTGCGGCGAAGGTAAATACCACCAGCACGATATTTCCCCTAATTCAGTAACTAATACAGATATAAAAAACTCATACTTTTAACGTCGCACTATCAAAGTCAGAATAAAACAAATATTATTTCTATCTAGGTCGCGCATAGCCGTATTCGATTAAGCAAAGGAATGACAATGGGCGCTTTTACTCTCATACCATTTGGGTTACACCTGAAGAGCAATCAGGTAGTAGATGTTGGCAGCGTTCAAAACACCTTTAATAGCGCGACATGGTTCCATCAAACAGTGGCACTTTGCTCACCAATCAAGAGACGTAAAAAAGAAAACAGAAAAACCCTGTGATTATTCCTTTGCTGTATCGGTAAGGTTAATGATGAAACAGTTATTTGAAGAAGGCGCGATGCTTTGCCTACCTGCCTATTCAAAAAGCTTATCTTCCACCATTCCGGGTTCGGAGCACCCATACTCACATCGATACACCTTGACTGAGGAAAAAGTGGTTCAGTTCGATACTGTTGAATCAGAATTGATGCGAAATGGTGTAATGGTAGATCTTGTTCTTAAGATTGGTTCGTTCGAACTGGTTGTGTATATTACGTATGATGGTCGACGTATACCAGAACAGCTCAAAAGCCCAGAAAACAATTCTGGGGTAATAGAGTTTAATGTAATGTCTTTAATGCAGGCTTTTGATAAAACCAAGTCTGGTCAATATAAAGATGCTCTTATTGAGTTTCTAGCGCGTTCGCACACCGGCAAATATTGGCACTATCACCCTAGAGAAATACGATTTCAGCAACGCCACGATGAGTTTGTTAGTGAAAATAAAGAAGCATTACTAGCTGATATCGACACTACAAGAGGCATATACCAGAACACGAACACTTATACGGGGCCTGCGACTCAGACTAACGCGACAGAAATCGCGAACGCCCCCAAAAAAACCATAAGTACATCAAAACAACAATCACGCATTAATGCGCTCGAACAAGGGTCGGAATCTGTTTATGTGTTATTAGGTAGTCACAAAGCTTCCTATGAAAATGGTGAAGGGTTTCGTGAAAATACCATGGGAAAATACACTGACTTCAGAGAATCAATGCTGCACCTTTGCATAAAGTGCGAACACAGGTGGGAGGGGAAATCAAACCTATGCAATCAATGCCAAAGTTTTGAGTACACGCGCTCTGTTTTTTAACTTCTACGGAGTTTGAGGGTGTCCATAGTTTGCAGATGCGTATCACTTTTTTATTTTAAGCTTCAAATTTAAAATCCTCGCTTTTCTTATCAAGGCCCTGAGCATAAAGCATTGCCTCTCGTTTCAACTCAGCAAATGCAGCTTTCGCCATGTTTAGCTTGCTTGCTTCCATCTTCGTTTCATCAAATACACGTTTATACTTAGAAAAGAATTCACTTTGATTTTTTACATTGGTAGCGTTCGTTATCATCTGCCAAAATTTCTTATCCTATATTCGCTTAACTGCTATTTTGTAAACCTGATTGCGTTCCCACTTGCCAACCGCTACAACCGATATAACTAGCTCATTATCTCTAACCTGATATACAAGCCTATATCCAGCGCTATGCAATTTAATTTTGTAACAATCTTCCATTCCGCTAAGCCGAGCTGATTCGACTCGCGGATATGCTAGGCGCTCCTGAAGCTTCTTTTTAAACTGCTCCCGAATTGTGGAGTCTAGCTTTCGCCACTTTCAGTACCAGAAACCCATTCTGAAACACTAAAGCCAAGCTCCTGCCTCGCCTGTTTATATTCTTCATTTTTACTTGGACTTCCACTCAGCTTTCAATTTTAAATTTTATTTTTCACTGCATTCAGCGAAAAATACATAATGGCTACCCACTTTTCTTATTTCCACCGCGAAACAGGTGCCATCTAAATCAATAAACAGAGGCCACAGTGCAGGGTTACCCGTTACAGTCCATACTTCGCACTTTTCGTCCTCAACTATCGGATTGCACATCTCCCCATAGTCACGAGAGAGAAGATAAACCAAAGATGTGTCCAGTTCCGTGCATAGTTTTTCGACAGCATTAGGAGTCTGAATACTATGAAACTGTACTTCGCAAGGGGGGAGTAAATCCTGATGTAAAACATCAATGGAGTGTAAATTATTGCTTTCGGGGATTAGTTCTATTAACGGTGATGTGTTTGATTCGTTCAAACATCGGTTAATCGCTAGAATAAGTTCGTCTCGCTGGAAAAGTAACGTTTGAGTTATTTGTTTACTTTCCCGCACTGCTGTAATCATCAAATCCCAGCTCGCATCATCCTCGTTGTACTCAATTGCACTTTCTGCTTCATGTTCAATCAAAGAGGTACATCTTAATGCGTAGCAGCATTGCTGAAGGGTATTAACTGTTTCTATGAGTGTTCTCATGATGCATCGTTATTCCAATTAATCTTTAACCACCAATAGTTCAGTGATTTTTTTATCCCAATGTGAACCGAAATCTCCGTGTTCTCTTAGTTCAGAGAGGAGGCAATTGGCTTTATCTAGTTGCTCTTCTAACTGCTCTATTGCTGGCTCCATAAAGGACTTAGCCATACGCTCAAAATGTTTAACATCCTTTTCTGTTGGCTCCACCCTCTTACTCCGCATGAAATTAATGAACAGCTCTCTACTCATGATTTTTTCCCATTAGATAGTTTCGCTGTTTGCAATGACATTTTCGGCTCTAAAAGCAGTGATATTGTTATCACTAATAGGAAGCCCCATGTTGTCTTGATGAACCTCATACAGCTTATTATGTTTGCCTCTAATTAGCAGATGAACAGTTGAAGATGTTAAGGAACCAGCTTCAACGACCAGTTCGCAATCATCTGGCATATCGGACAAGCATTTTTGCAACCTTTTCATCCACTTTTTATGCTCTGGTATCATGACTGTATTTCCTACTTTACTAATTCGAGGTGTTCAACTTCCAAATCCAGTTCTTGAAACTCTGGAACATCAGGATTGTAAACACAGTTGATAACGTTACTTTGAGTTATGATTTTATTGACCACTTCAACCAAATGGTCTTCGTCATAAAGTTCACCCGTAACAGATTGCAAAACAGCTTCCCTAAGCTCTTCAACATTGTTACTTAGTTCGCGCCTGAAACCATTCATTGAAAATTTCATACTGTTTCCTGCTGTTCTAAAGCATATGCTAATTCAGTTAGTGACGGCCACAAAACATACTCATCGATGATCTCTCTACCATCGACTTCATTGCCTTCACCTAACACACGAAGTGTGTCATCAACGATTTCTATATCCATTGGATATCTTGTTTCACCTTTATGATTGACAGACCATACGAAGCCGTCCACATCTACAAAACATCTTGTATTCATAACTATTTCCTATACTTCTTCGATAGTGATTTTGTAGCGCTTTCCAGCTTCTAGGAATAACGGACTATGCTGTTCGTTTTCGCAAACTAATCGCACTCCAGACTCCGCAACAACTATTGAGTCATCAGGCTTTTTTTTGCGCCTCGCTCTCAAACGAAACTGTATAATTTTCAACTTTATCGTTCATTGATTAGTTCCTCTATCGATGTTCGTGGTGTGACTCACATTCAGATCGTGTATCAAACACCAGTTCGCGGCCAGACAAATCCAGCTCAATACCCAGCCTATTCGCTAGCCTTACAAAATCGTTGTCATCACCGTTAATCAGCATATGTCCTGCACACTGTAAGTCCTGCTTTTTGTGACAAACAAACGAGCCTTGCGCTAATATTTCTGCCATCCGCTCACCACCCAGCCAGCCCTTCAAGGTATCTTTTCTGAAGGGACACTGAGCGCATGGTTTCTTAACGTTTGGCAGTGAAGACATCGTGTTTCCCATTAGAAGAATATGCCTTTGCATTCTTCGCCAAATGGCGATTTACCGCATATCATTTTTTCAAATAGCTATGGACGCATTAAAAAATCTTTTATCACTAAGATTGGTGCGAGAATCATACATCCCACTGCAATCAAATAAATGTTAGTGTCATTGCCAAAGACATCAATTTGAAAATTGGTTTTTTCTGTGATGTAAGTGATCAAAAAAGGCGAAATTAGGCAGTAAATAACAATTACAACAAAGCTTGATTTTTTCATCGTGTTTCCTATTTAGATAACTCGACACGATTTTTTAGGTCGTCAAATTTGTGAGAATAAAAGTCCACAGAAAACATGCCATGCCCAGGCTGAGCTGCTACCTTTGAAACAAGAACTTTATTATCTAGTACTTTACGAACAACCAAATTCACATCGTTCTCACCTTTAAAAACATCGTCAACTGCGAGATTCTTAACCATTACCTTATTCATTGCTGTCTCCTATATCAGCTTACTAACGCACGAACACGCGCTAAAGCTTCGTTAATCACGTTCTGAGGCGCTTTCTCGATAAACTTGATGCCTCGATAGTCATAATCAATTGTCTTTACCTGTTGGCAGAGAACAACTCCTTTCGTTTGTGTTGTTTCGCCAAGGTTAACTTCAAAACCATGCCCTCTTACCGTCGAGGTGATTGGGGCAACCAAAGCAAGTTGGATCTGCTTATTAAATGGCTCCGGTGACAACACTAAAGCTGGTCTTTTATGTGCCTGCTCATAACCAGCAGACGGATCGAAGTCAGTGAAAACAATATCACCGCGAACAGGAATGTACTTCTTAACCACTACACCGCCTCTTTGCCAACGGGTGAATCGTTCAACCATGCCTTGTCTTCATCATCCAAAGTCATCGCTTCGGGACTGCACTGAGCCAGCAGCTCATCAAGGGAATACTCAGGCCGACGTACCGGCTCAATGATAATCCGGCCATTCTCTGTTTTAACGTCAATCTTTTCATTAACGTCAAGTTCCAGTTCTTTAAGCAAAGCAGCAGGGATGATTACCCCTTTTGAATTACCATATTTGCGAATTACAGTTTCCATAAATCACACTCTACGTACCAACAATGTACGTACATTATCACAACAAGCCGATGTTGCAACTATGTTGTTACTTTATTATTTGGTCTGCCCCGCTTTTTCGGCTTAGGCATCATCTTTTGAGTGACCTTTCTTATTTAGTTAAAATCCACATCTGTATAGTCTCGCTGCGCCACCTCAGTCCGATGATGGAGAAGCGTTTCAATGATTCTTGAGGTATCAAGGTTGGCTTTCGTTTTCTATTGCGTTAATTCTTCGAAAAAAGCGTCCCTTAGAGAGATTTCATCAGCGCTCATTTCGTCTATGAGGGAATGAATTTTAGAAATGTGTCCGGCAAAAGATTCGTCGTCCGATGGACGTACTTTATCCAACTGTCCCCTGATAGTCCCCAGCGCAGCAAGGTTAATGTTGCAGCGCTCCAAATCTAATACCTGCTGTTTAGTCGCAGCACAAATTCCTATTGCTCGTTTTTATGTCGATTTTTGACATAAAGATGTTCCCACTGCTTTTCCAGCCGCTCGAATTTTGCCTTACCATCTTCAATCATTTGATGCGGTTCACTACAAAGCATGACTCTTCCACGTAGGACAATTAACGACTGTTCTACGTATTTGAGATCAAGTACACAGAGGTCAGTTAAATCCATGTGGTAGTTATTGCCGTTATATGTAGATAGTAGAACCTGTGCAGCGGCACGGCTTCCACTGGTATCTCCAAGCGCAACATTTAAGAGAGACGAAACCGCTTCAGAATAGTCTCGCTCAGTTACAGTGAGCTTCTGTCTCAAAAATTCCGTCTCTTGCATTCTCGCCAATATGCGTTCATTCGCCATTTTGCTGTTTCCTATTACTCTAATTCAATTGTTTGTGACTTGCTTCTCAGTCGTAATATTCGGTATCTATAAACTCACTTGGAGCGCGAGTTATCTTTAGCTGAACTTGGATCTCTTCCTTGCCACTTAGCAAGACACCAAGTGAAACTTCATTGTTTGCATAATTCCCTTCAAGCATATCAGACAACAAATCTTCTATGTTATCTACTGCGTTTTGGGCGATTTCTCTAGCTGCACTCATTATCCTATGCTGCACTGTATGGTAAAAAAATTTAAATTCAGATAGATAATTATTTATGTCTTAATGCGAGTTCGGGCATCGGCCCAAATTTTTCAATAAGCAGTTCAGCATGTGGTTTTGCGTAAATTGGAGACTCCATAAGAACTTGCAAACCTTCAACTAGCTCGCGCTTATCAGATTTAACTGTTTCTATATATCGCTCCAAAAGCTGCAAAACAGCTTCCTTTACCTCTTCATCTTCGATTAGCTCCCCCACAAATTGCTTTAAATGAACTGTACTAATACGCTCGACCATATCATCTCTCACCTAGTTAAATCCTGATCTGAATACCCGTACTTTAATCAAACTTCATTTGTGTCAGCTTGGTATAACTTTATCCATGCCAATGTAGACTGCTCTGTCTCGCTACCCAACTTTTCAGCTACCACCTCTAATTCTTCAACAGAGGTATAAGCACTGATGATATTTGAAGCCTCGACAGCAGAATCATGTATATGTAAGACATTCAACGCTGACAATATACCCCAAAGGAAATCTGTATCTGTTTTCAAAGTCGATGACTCCTGCGTCGTTAGACTTGTTTTTGTATATACATTTACTGTATCAAAAACACCCAGCTTGTCAAAGGGTTTTTGTGTATGCAATAATTCATTTAAAATTTTAATAGAAGAAGCGCATGGCCAGACCAGCAAAACCAAAAAATGAAGTCGCAGGTAAAACACTGCCAATACGCCTCACCGATGAACAAGACACCAACTACAGAGTGGCAGCAAAATTACGCCAGAGTCGTGGTAGAACAACATGGGCAAAAGAGGTGCTGGATAACGAAGTTAAAAAGCTATTTGCTAAAGCGGATGAAGAGGCGCTTGAACAAGCATTTGAAGAAGTACGGCTCGAAAAAGTGCAAGCGAAAAGCCCTAGCAAAGCTTAATTACTTTTCACTATTTTCTACTTCAATTAGATATTTAGACGCTTTGTGGAGTGGTATGCAAACTCCTTCAAGTGAAATCGAGAATGGCCATAGTATTTCTCCGGCTTTTTGATCTCCCTCGATCATCCAGAGTTCACCGGTCGTATCTTGGCTTGATGGTTGAACCTCTCCATACTCCCTATGAGCGATAAACAGTGAAAGCTTCTTATTTTTTTCTGCTTTTGAGACAGCCTCTTCTAATGAGCAATGGGTTATGTATTCAACTGAAAAGCCCACATTACCATTAATATTTACTCGGTAATCTGGCTCGCTTTCATTGGTGACTAGATAACCGTCAATATGAAGAGCTCGCAATTGTTGATTAAGTTCAATACACAAACGCTCTTTATCAAAAAGGTGTAGTTCTCTGAACGCTGGTTTGAGAATGTCATAGCCACTCACCAACTCAACCGCTATCTCATCTGAAGGTTCTATGAAATAACTTTTGTGCATTAGGTCTTCAAGTAAACGGTTCATCCAGATTTGGTAACAGGTTCTTTGGAGTGCTGTTGCCAATGATATGCACAGGCCTTCTGTTGAGTTTGTTGCCATCATATTGTTTCCCATTACCTGTTTATTAGCTTCATTTGGCTAATTTGTTCGTTAGTAAGGCCTGAAGCCATTTGAAGCAGCAGTGCAATTCTGGCCGCTGAATAGTTCTTAGCATCCTGACTCATTGAATAACTGTAACTTGTGGTACAATAACCGCCTTCCTTTCCGCGAAACACAGCACGGACACCGGCATTGTTATAGCCTGACAAGCTGAAATCAGTAGCTTTATCAATGTCTCCCGATTCGATTGATGCCTTATCTGCCACGTCGTTGTTTCCCATTACGTTAATTAGCTTCACAAAAGCCGTTAAGAGTTAGCTGTTTAGCAATATGCTTAGCCTGTACTGGCGACAACCACTCTTGATCCGGCAAATCAAGTGATTTAAGAAACTTTTCCAATGAATCAAGCTTTTCTGACTTCTCTATTTCTTCAGCCTTAAAATGCTCAACTTCAGCAACAATATCACTCATTTCATGACCTTGAAGCTGAGCCAAAATCTCACACGCCTTATTAAAATAAGATCTTACACGGTGATTAAGATGTTGTGAGTTGAAAGCTTCTTTACGCGCTTCCCAGCCATCTTGATTCGCAAGTGTTACAGCTAAATCTTGGGCCTGTTCGTATATATTACATTCAGTTTCAGTAGCCATTTTGTTTCCAATATATTGATTATGTACTTAGTGAACCGTGAACATGCGGATCATAACTAGGCGGTAAGCCCAAGTCTTTTTCACGCTGAAACTCTTTTAAATACCGTTTGTAACGTCGTTCTGTAATTATGTCTTTGCCTAAAATGTCAAACCCATAACCAGTTTCAGCAATCATTTTATCTTCTTTTTCTTTAAGTGCTGCCAAGACAGCCTTACAAAAACCGATGCCGTAATTTCGAGCCATAAAACGAAATTCCTATCTAACTATTGAGAACAGTCAGCAACCGACTTCACAGCTTTCGCTATAGAAAAAGGTCTTATTTCATCATTTGAAAAATGCACCTTGTAACAAGGATGCGTAGCCCATCCTCCATCAACTTTGCGCCTTTCAAAATCGACACTAAATCCAACTATTAGCCTACCATTCAATTCATAGCCGGGTGAGTTATTGCAATACTGTTCATAGACATCTTTGAGAGAATCAAAAAGCCTTCCACTAACAATTGGTCCTTTTGGAAGCTGTTCTTGCTTTTGATTTTTAAAGAATGCTTGAGCCTCACCCTGAGATGTAAACTGTTGACCTGCTATTGTAACTGGCTTTGATTTTCCCATGATATGTTTCCCATATCCGTTTTTTGGCTGAAATTGGCTGTATATAGGTTCAAATAGCCTTCTTTTCGGCAAGGTATTCGCCTCGCTCAAACAATCTACTGAACTCGACACTGTAACCCCTAGATACCATCTTTGTATGAATGTCATAGTGATGCTGTTTTTGGGTCACATACCGAACTAAAAAATGTGTCAACGATTTTAGCTTTCGTTGATATTGTGATTCATCTTGTATGTCATCTCCATGCCAGCCTCAATTTTTTGCAAAGTATCTTTAAATAATGCGATTTTGGTTTCATCCTTTATAACATCTTCAGGCACTTCCGAAAGCAATTGGCTATGTTTTGAGTCGTGTGGCGTGATTATTAATCTGCCAAGATAACCGTGAATTTCGTGCTCAATTTGAATGCAGTAGCCTCTATGATCTTTGCCACGAGAGGCTAGTACCCCATCAGGTAAAATATTTGGAGAAAGCTGTTTATAGCCCTTAAATTCCTCCTGCAAATCTCTACTGTAGGCTTCATTTTCTCTCTGCCATTCTTCACACGCCGATTCTTCAAGCATAGACTGTAGTTCAGGATCATCCGATTCTTCTCGATCCATGACTCTAATTAATAGATGACCTATTTTCGAAGCATCGTCGAAGAGGTTGGCTTTTATCTTGTCGGGAATATGCTTACCGAAGCCTTTGGGTAAATTGACTTCCATTCCGTCGTCAACCAGGTGCACATCCATCAAAATATTGCTTTTTGTCAAGTGTTTGAAACGGTTCAACGTCTCCATACAAGCGGTGCTCAAAAAATTGAAATCCTGACGATCTGAGCTAAACATGTCTTCAACGATAGCGTCGTTTACAAAAGCTTCTAACCCAATGGCAGTTCGTTTAATTTCACACAGATAGATTTCAACTTTGTTGCCAAGGAGTGTTTTCATTAAGTTAATCCAATCGCTTCAATCTTTAAAAAGAAAAATACTAATTTGCTGATAGAGCAGAGTTTAGTTTTTCAATCTCTGTAGTTATGGTAAGTATGGCAGCCTGTTTTTCACATTGTGGGAGTTCTGAACGCCGACAAATTTCAATCACTTCAGACATCCCTTCTTCCATCCCTCTGATGAACTGAGCAAGATCCTTTCCTTCTACCATTGAAGGATCAAAATCAAAATTGCTATACGAACCAGTTTCTTTTCGGTGTTTCTCTAGCAATTCTAGTAGCGGTTTTTTCATTATGTTTCCTTTATTAATCTTTATGCAATTACAGCATGGTTTTGCTTTTGAGCAACCGATTGGACAGACATCGTAAGCTGTCCATTTTCAAACTGCGGTTTGAAGCGAAAGCCAATCTTGTATAAGCAGGTCATTAACTTATCGATAGAGAATTTTTCTATCCGGCCATTTACAAGGTCGCTTACTCTTGGTTGGGTGATACCCATTGCCGCCGCTGCTTGTTTCTGATCCCATCCTTTGGCATTCACAATGTCGCGAATGGCAATCATAAGGTCAGACCGAGTTTGTAACTCTGACGCTTCTGCTGCATCTTCCGTAATGGCGTCAAAAATATTCGTGTATTCTAATGCCATGATTAGACCTCTTTGATTAACTTATAAACAACATATATCAATATTGATATAAATACAAGTATTGATATATCAACCTTTGATTTCTTTCATCATCAGTTTGTAACGTTTTTTGGCCGTATCCATAGCCTTTCGGTCAACGCCGTTGGTGGTCTTGGTGAATGAATGAAGTATGAACACTGTATCAGCGAATTTAGCAACACAGACAGTTCGGTAAGCTGGCCTGCCATTTTCAATTAGCTCTACAGCACCAATCCCTACGCTGTCTTTCAAATGCTTAAATTTACTGAACGGCTCTTTATCCTGACAAATAGCGTTTAGGTCGCTGGCAAAACGTTTTTGAATAATTTCAGGCAAGGCAAGAAATTCTTTTTTTGACTGGTTATTGATGAATTTAAACTTTTTCATTTGTTAGTAGGCTTCCTACCGCGCTTTTTCGGCTTTGGCATCATTTTTTGAGCCACCTTTCTTATGTGATTGAAATCCACATCTGTATAGTCCCGTTGTGCCTCTTCAGTCCTGTGGTGCAGCAGCGTTTGAATTATGCGTGATGTGTCGGGGTTGTTTTTCTTCTCTAATAGTCTTTGTGCGAACCTACTGAAGCTATGACGGCCAGCATGGCTGCTTGAGTTCTGATAACCATAATCTTTGTAGAGTTTTGTCAGAAGGTTTTGAACAGCAGTAGCAACCTTGTATTCCTTTCCTTTCGACACTTTTCTAGTGAGCGAAAACGGTTGCCACATACCTCGCCAGTTACTGAGAAATACATGTGATTCAGGATCTAAGCCTCTATATTCAATCGAACCCCGTTTGGCCAGCCCAATTCGATGCTTTACTCTAGCATCGAACCATTTCTCTAAATACTCTCTGTATTCTCGCACGTTAGGGATATGGGCGATGGCTGGATAATTACCTTTCGTACCTTCCTTTCTCAAACGAGTAACGAACATAAGGGAACCATCAGGGTATAGTGCTTCTTTTACTTTCCACTGGCTCACTTCAACAGCCCTGAAGCAACTAAAATAGGTGGTTAGCAACATACATTGGTTGCGCAAACCAATAAGCGGATCAACACCCTCGTTATCTACGCGTTCAACCATGTCCAAGAATTCATCCGGTGTTAGTGTTTCTGGTTGTTTAACAGTACGCAAAGAAGGAGGGTTCCAGCGCCATTTAAAGTCAATGTTATCGTCCGACATATTGATATAGGAAACGTGGTTTCCCACATCGTAGTGTAAAATAGCAGCGCCCGTCTATAGGTCACTAGAAATAAAAGGGGATAGGAAACGTAAATTGTCGTATTACGACATTATCTATTGCTTTCATAATCTGGTAATTTGAGGCGCACGGCATTCAAAAATGCCGTAGTTGGTAGCATATCGGTTAACTCGATCATTCTGGCAAGAAGCGGATTGAAATTTTGCCGACGACTGGTACCTGACATTAACTCTCGATGAGTGCTACCAGGTATGTTCAAAAATGTAGACCAAAAAGACACAGGTACTTTACGACCATTACTTTGACGAATTCCTGCATCGTTCACAGTGTTGTTCCAACGATGTATCAATTCTCCGTAGGAAACAAAATCCACCCTTTCACCTGTCATCGTTTGAGGCTGACCAATCCAAGATTCAACAACTGAGCCTGAATATCCTCTTTGAAAATGAAAAGCGGAAAATGGAAAGCCAGTATTAAAACCCAACTCTCTCCCCGCACCGAAGTTGAGTTTCTCGCGTATGCCTGCTACATCGCGAACTAACTTCATTCTTGGTGCTGAGCTATATATTTTAGATTGAGGTACCAGAAATACAGTATGCAATGATAATTCAAAACAACGACTCATAACGTCGGTTAAGTTACTGTAAGGCGGGTTAGTTATGATCCAATCAACTTTGCGGTCAAATTCAAAAAAATCTCTTCCTTCATCAATTTCAGTCCAAAAAGATCCTTCTGGCAAAAACTGATAGATAGCACCATCACCTTTAAATGGTTCGTAACAGGTACCATGAGGTCTAAAGTGTTCAACGATAGCCTTGGCAACATCAGGTCTAGTGAAATGAACATCTGAGTAATCTTTCAAACCCGTTGTCATGACCATATGGTTATCCTTTAATTGTCGTATTACGACATTTTAAAGCCGCATTAGAGGGAGGTCAATTTTTAACCAGATGGGAAACGTTCAGGCATAAAAAACCGCCACAAGGACGGTTAAGCTTCTAAAAATGCGTTAATTCGCTCACGGATGTACTTGGGTTTGTAACCTGTTGCTTTTGCTACAGCCGCAATGCCTTCAGCATTTGGTTCAAACGCATATCCATTTATATCTACGTATTGATGCCACAATTTTCTGCCTTCATAAAATAATTCTCGATTGCACATAGTGGTTTCCTTTTAAAAATATAATTATTTATAACGTCCACTTTACCGCATTTTGAGATAGCGCAACCGAATAGAGCTCACAGATTCGTAGAGCGCTAAAAAAGGTTTCATCTCGTGAGATATTCGCATCCTGCCAACGATAAGCTTTCCACTTTTAGACGATTCCCCTGTTACCAGTACCTAAAATGGATTGCGGGGTATTCCTGTGTGATAAGATGCCTTTCAGCGTGTCATTTTACCTATATGGGATATTTGACACGTTACACTTTTGGTGTATCTTTAGTGTATGTGTTAAGTTTTTAATCGTCAGGGACATAGTTAGCAGTAATGCCGATAGAAGTAATTTTTACTGAAGATGACATTCAGCATTTGATTGAAGCGAATGCACAGACCAAATTCGCACCAAGAAATAAGGCGTTGATTTTTGGTTTGTGTTATTGGGGGTTGGACAGAAAAGAGGTTTGTCAATTGCCGCTCAGCTCAGTCATGAGTGAGGCTGGTGAATGGCACTCTATTTGGCATATACCAAAAGAGCTCGCGTTTAATGGTGAAGCTAGAGAGTTACGTACCGCCGACCATGTTCTGCCTTTGTTAGACGAATATATTGAATGGCTTAAAGAAAGTGGTGTCGGCAAAAGTAATTTGCATACTTATCGTGGCTTAAATCCAGATATGAAGCTGTTCGTGAATGACAAATTGGAGCCGTTCAAGATGACGCCTCGTGGGAAGCCTAAAAAAGACGGCAGCGAAAGCTTTCAAACTCGAACGCTTGATGACAAGCTGAGAGGCTTCTTGGATAACTCTCGATTGCGAGGGGCTACGTTAAGTACGTTTCGTGATAGCTGGGTCAAAATGATGTATGACTATGGGTGCGGCTATAACGATTTGAAGGAAGTTTCTGGTATCAAAACAAAAGCGACACTGGATGCCAAAATAAAGCCAGTTGAGCGTGAAATTGAAAAAGTTTTTAACAGCGTGTTCTCACGCATAAAGTAATGGAACCATGAATAAAGGAGAAAAACAATGCTAGATGTTTACTGGGCTGCCTTTCTATTAGTGATTGCGCTTATTGGCGCTGTCAAATTGGTTGTTAATCGAACCTCAGAATCAGATGATGACTCGGACTTCAATTCCATATTTGCGGTGTTTTTTGGTGTGACGTTAGCGTTTACATTTCTGTTTGATAGAGCAGTTGTTACAGGCCTATTTGGTTTAAGAGATATGTTGCCAGTAGGGTCAAAACAGCTTCAGGATTTCACACTAATTGCAGTTGCTCTAGCGGCATGGCTTTCATCTATGTTTGTGTTAATTTTTGGGCCAATGTTTTTCATGGATGATGACTTAAAGTTCACGTTTCGCAATCCAGCATGGTTAAAGTCATTAAAATCAACAAAGGAATAAAGTTATGAATAGAGTGTTACTAGCCTTTTCAATGCTCTTAATGTCATCCGGTTGTAGTGAAATGATGGAGCCAAAGTTTGAAATTGGTGAATATGTTGAGGTTGATTTTGAAATTGGTGAATATGCCGAGGTTGATGTAGAAGGTCTAGTTGGTCGTGTTGACCATGTTGATTGCATGGATGTTGCGATATTGCCAGAACACAAAAATGCTCCTTGTTCATATTGGATATCATTACCAAACAGGGCGGGAGATTTTACGCAAGTAAAAATTAAGCAATCCCACCTTTCCAAAGCAACTCTTTAACAAAGGAACAAAGAAGTGGCTGAAAACAAGGGTTTAAAATTTACGGTACGAATCGTTTGCGCCATAGCAAGTATCTACCTTCTTATTATGTTTTATGATAATCGGGATTGGTATGTTTTGTTCATGGGAGTCGCATTTGGCATTAGCGCTGTTAGCCCTTGGAAGAAGTCGAAAGCACCAGAATCTGGCACTGGTTGGGATAATCCAAGTAAAACAGTTGCCGGTAAATCTGTGGATGATAGATAACTGGAGCATGAATGAAAGTTTTTAATTTTCTAGCATCATTGCGTGACTACAAAGCTTGGTTCTTTGCACTTGCAGGCGCTCTCTTTGCTGTTGGTTCCAGTTTTACATTTGATTAAGCTACCCTTGAAAACATCTACGTAATGGCCGTTTGGTACGTGATGGTTACCCCGATTTGTGTATTATCCGGACTGGGACTTTATATTGTTGTATTTAGACCAGACATTGTTGATAAAACATTAGAAGCAAGGGAATGAGACTAGCCTTACTAAAATAAACGATTAGACCTCCGAAGTTGCCAGCCCATTTGCTTGCACCACGCCGATAGAGGGTATAATTGTTCTATTAAATACTTAATTGCACGAGAAAAAGGTAGCTCTGTTGGATTTAGTTTTAAATGAAAATTTATGATAGGCAGGAAATATTTATGAGGGGAAAAGCTATGAGAAAAAGTCTATCAACGAAACTGATTCTTGGGTGGCTGCTTTTGGGGTTGAGTATAGCAATGCTATCCGTTCATTCGTTTTTTACATTTGTTGCTAATACGGCCCCTTATAATTTGGCAAAAGGACACCTTGAAGTCGGAATTGTAGGATCATTGCTGTTCATGTTTGGCCTAACGTTGAGCAACCCTAAATACTCAAAAACGTTTCCTATTCAAATGCTAATTATAGTATTAACAGCAGCGTCTGGACTGATGCTTGGCAACGCTTTTTTTAAGTAAGGAATCAACGATGAAGACAATAAAATACTTAATTTTGTGCTTATTAGCAGGGTTAGTAATTTTTTATTACGAAAAGAGCATTATTCCTCTCGACCTGAATAGTGAAAATCAAAAGTTAGGTGATGTTTTATCCGCGTATGTCCCTTTGGTTTTTGTTCTTACATGGGTAGTTTATGGCGGTTATCGGTTCTTTATAGCTGATAAAACAACAGGGGAATGAAATGAACTTGTCTGAATTCGAGGTGTTAAGGTTTAACTTAGGAGGGTTGTTCGTTGTGCTTCCCTTAATTGCTTTTCTCACTGTTATATTTTGGCATATTTCTTTGCCATCACACAAAAGCGGAACTGAGGATTAAAGTGCAAACAACTACTGAAGATTTGATAAAACTATATGAATCGAAGGAGTCCATTCTGGGAGTAATATTCAATGCTCTAAGAACTTCTCGTAAAATTGGTTTTAGGCTTTGCCAATATAAAAACTCAAAGGATCTTAACGAATATTATGCTGCCCTATTCTGCTTTTCATTAATAGATAGCACATTGTGCGATTCGATAATTACTTCAGATGAACAAGAGAAAATAAGCTCCGTTCAATCAGCAATATCTGGCTCACCGCTTCTGAGGTCACATGTTGAGTTTATCTTATCGTATTCGCCAGTAATTGATTGGAATGATGGAAAATAATATGCAGAGGATGAACTTTAACACGTTTGAGAGTGACCAAAATGATTTAACTAACCACACTATCAATGAAGATTGTTGGCGCGATATAAAAGTTATTGACGTTGGTCCTACTTGGATGACTTATAAACAGTTGATGGAACGCACAGCAAATCTAAAAGATACAAGGGAATGAAATGAACAGTTTATTTAGGTTCGTATTTTCTACAATGATTGTTGTTATCGGTGCTTATCTTGTGAAAGAACCTAGAGTGTTTTGGGTAATGATTCCTGTTATAGGCTTATGTACTTTGTTAGGGCTAGTAGAGTATGAAGCGAACCAATACAAGCAAAGCAAAATCACAAGTGAATAAACCAGATGCTTAAAAAGAATCGAATTAATTACATCAAAAGCACATTTGGTTTGGCGCTAGCGTGTGCATGTATCCCAGTAATGAGTAATAGTTCGAACCCGTTCTTAATTCAATTCGTCTTGGTGTATTAGCTTTAGTCTCAACACTTATTGCGAGCGGGCATATGTTCTTTAGCTTTTTGTTCGCTGACCCAATTATAGCTTTTCTCAGTCCAGTGGTACCAATTCTTCAATTTGGATTTTTTCGATTTGTATTAGCATCAGTGATTGCTATTTTGTTAGCTGCTCATTGGCCTCGAATTGTTTTTGTAAAAAACTGGCGTGAAGGTTTGTTTTTTGGTGAAAACGATGCGACAACAAAATCAAGCAAGGGCAGAAATTAATAAAAGTATTAACGTGACTATATACCTTGCTGTACAGAAACGGATGATAACCTATATTTCTAATTGTAGTACGTAGGTAATTGTTAGGTGAACAATAAAAACATAACTCTATTACACCCTAAGGGTAAAGGTCAGATTTCTTTATCTATTGAAGCGCTGGGGCTGTCTAATGACAAGGGTAACTATGTAGTTCGATATATTCATAAAAATGACACCCAAACAGCGCATTTCGACTCCTTCGATGACGCATCAATCAATCTTAGGCGGCGAGTCAGCCATTTCATAACTGCCGGTTATTTCCTTCCCTTGCCAAGAAACCTGAGTGATATGGTGGACTATGATAAAAGCAAATGGGAAACCGGGGCCGAAGGACCATCTTGGAACACAACGGAGAGGATGCCTATCGATCGAGCATTCTTTAATGACAACTATGTGCGTGAACTCTACGATGGACATCATGTAATGATTAAGCTAAGTCCATCAGAGACGCAGCCTTTTTCAATGTGGGATGGTAGAGGTACTTACAGCCTATCCGATACCCTTTTGTCAAAACTCTCAATGCTGCACGCATATTTAGATATCAAAGGGTTAACATTAAACACAACGATGACACACAACGGTGATATCGTTATCAACGAAGTAATAGAGGCAGATAACTCTTCAAATGCGCCGGTAGGCTCAAGGCTTGAAGAGATGAAGGCTAGAGCTCTAAACACACCCTTAAGATTTTTACGGTTCGCGACACGCTTCTCAACGCCAGAAGAATGGCATCAAAGAACTAATATTGCGGCCTATGCTTCCTTTAAAAAGTACGCTCAATTTGCTAGTAGAGCAATACGCTACCATTTTCCATCTGGCAGAACATACCGCGTGATAATGAAAACTCTTTATGAACTGCACGCAGAAAGTGAAAAAGGTAGTGATGAGATTGTGCTTTGTCTCTCGCAGACACCGTTTATTTCACAACTTGAAATTGGAGAAAGGTTTGTCGCTGATGGACGTCGGATATACACGCAACCCATGTTTGATAATCTCCGTATTTTCACACCTTAACTGCGATGCTCAATTTGATGCAGTGTTAAAGTATCAGCATTATTAGTACAAGGTACATTTTGTGAATACATTTAACTCTTACACAATCAACGACATTCATTGGTTGCCAGCTGAACACATGCTTCATTTGGGCCTAGTTAAACGTACTATCGAGGATATAGAGGTACTGTCGAAATATGATATAAAACGTGAAATAGATGATCAGACAAGCCTTGTCTTTAAGTTAATGGACAGTATGGGCATGATTACGAACGCTATCATTCCTGATTTTATTTTTATAGATAAACGAAAAACACCAACTGTTTCGCTCTGTGTCTTCTTACTCCCCGATGAGCGCTGGGGCGTAGAACATAAAGAAATTACAGCAAAGCTTAAGATAATTGACCAATATGACGTTAATTTTTTATTGGTAAAACAGAGGGCCAATTATTCTGAAGGTAGAATGGATGCGATTATACGGGATTTGAAAGATATACTTGGTATTAAGGAAGAGAAACGGACAACCGAACAAGAGGGAGGCTAGTTAGCCAGCCTCAAGTTCGATTTCCACAGTTTCCGTGTCAGGGATACTGACGCAAGGAAGAAACTCATGATCATCCAGAAACGCTAATGGTTGCCTCAGATATCGTACCTTCCCCGCTTTTAACGTGCATTTACATACACCGCAATGACCACCTCGACAATGACTCTCAGGTGCAGAACGTTTGTCCTCCATCGTCTTGAGTATCACTTGTGGTTTCTTACGTACTTCATCTAGCGTAATCCTGATAGTGTGACTCATGATACGCCTCCAGCTTCAACGAATTTCTCGTGTTCTGCTTTAGCTTCATCATAAGTGACTGAGCGAGTCATCATATCTAGCAGATGGTCTGGACCAAATGCTTTCAATTCGTCTTCCCAGTCAACGCCTTTTCCTGTTATAGGTAATGACGGTAACACTACTTGAGCTTCAACACCTTTACGGCGAAACTTACGCGCTAATTTGAAAGCCTTATCTTGGCCAGCAAAACCAGCGTCTTTATCACCCCAGATGACAACAAATTTAAGGTTCTTTTCTACCATTCTATCAACATCTTGATTAGCCAAGATAGTATCCGAATAGCAGGCCATAGTACTTATACCTGTTGCATTTAGAACAGCCATTCCAGTTTCAACACCCTCAGTAAAACTGCCTACAAAACCACCCATAGGTGCTTCTGTAATACCGTCCTTATCGAAAAGTCGAATATTTCCACGAGACATGTCACGCGGTGGACTCATGACCTTTTTAGGGTCAATGAACACTCCTTTTTCGACTTTTGATTCTTGCTTTAGCTTGCTGACTGAGCCATCAGCGTTAACTTGAAGAAATATCCGGTGTAAGGTAATACCTTGCCCATCTACATCGACAAATTTACAAACTAATGCAGGATGTTTACCTGCGAATACTGGCTTCTTTTTCTGATTATCATATTCATAATATGCTAACTCAGGATGAAACAGTAAGCTGTCAGGTATTACGTTGTAATCTAGACCTGTGCGAGTTTTAAAGTACATCTTTACGATGTCCGACTCAGAAGCAGGAGTACATTCTTTAAGTACTTTTTGTATCGAGTTACAACGCTTTTTCGCTTCCTTTTCGTCTAATTTAAACGTTCGGTTGCGTATGGCTTTAACCTGTTTAGGGTTAAAGTCGACGTTAGAACCACCACACATCGCAATGAGACGTTTAGCGGCTTCACCTTTGTTGATACCTTCAATTTCAGATACGACCTGCAAAATGCTGAGTGCGCCTCTATCATTGTGGTAACCAAGACCAGAATCTTCCCAGCCACGCTGGAATCGAAACTTGGTTTTTCCTTCTCCAGAAATCGGACAAGGGGTTTGACGTGGATAACGGGCCGCAGCATCAGCAAGTAGATTATATCTACTAGCAACTACATCCCATTTCCCTGAACATACTTGTACCATATGGTCAAATACGTTGTAGTTTGGATCGTTGGTATTCATCTTAAATTCCTTCAATTTTTAAACAGTTTGATTGACAGCGGGTAGAGCAAAATACCCGCTAAGCAGGCACTTTGAACTACCAGCCATCACTGATTTAGAAAAAGCTCAACTCATCGAAATGAATCAAGTTGTGGAAGGCACTGAGCCACTGAAAACAGCAACAGCAGACCTCACAAGGAATTTATTGTTAACCAGCTCACAAAGAGCAAAACCAACGATCTCACCACCAACAATTATTGGAAGTTTCTTTAACATGTTACGTCCTCCTACAGACATACAATCTCGTGCGAAAGATCGATATAAAATCAAACCCAATAGCGCACTAAGAAGACGTAACTATCCCTACAGGGAAGAAAGTCTTCCCTATTGGGGACGGCATCAATAAGATTGATTATCACTTGCCGAGAAGCGGTTTTAAGGTGAACTCCTATATTACTTAAGAAGATATACCTCTTAAGGCTGACGTTGATGCAAGCATCGTGCGACAGCAACACACAGAAACTCTCGCGCAAAGAATTGCAAAGACCATAAAGGTCCAGACAAAAAAGCTAACGAGAGTTGTTGTGTTTCGTTTAGGTGATTTAAGACACCTGACCTTAGCATTCTTCTAAGAGAACTAACGTCAGGTTCCTTGGCTTGCTTCTGCAAAGCAAGTGAGGCGGGATAACTTAATATTATCACCGCCTACATATTATTCAACTATTTTGAAGGGGCAGCTCGCTTAAATTTAATACACTCATGTGTAAGCTCACCGATAAAGCATGATGCTTTTTCTTTATGATAGGAAAGACGTAGGTTCTTTTCAGCTCTTGTCATGCCGACATATAGAAGGCGCCTTTCCTCTTCAAGTGTCGCTTCGTTGATATTCTCACCGGGTATGGTTGAGTCATTGACTCCCATTATCCACACATTTGGCCACTCAAGACCTTTGCTTGAATGCAGGGTAGACAACTCAACTTCAACCTCTTTCTTCTCACTGTCATCCTTGTTGTTAAGAAGATACGCAGTCTTCTCAACAGCATCCGTCCATCCACCTTTATTAGCCCAGCGCGTAAACATTTTGAAAAACGCCTCAAACATTTTACCGCCTTTATCTGCCGTAACACCTTTGGCTCTAAAGATAACGTTTTTTAGTTCTCTGCAACGCCTATCTATTTCACTAGGGTTGGTCGTGTCATACTTCAGATCAGGCCATAGACGTGACAAATTCATTAGCTCAGCCGAACAGTCTAGAAATTCAGATTGTGCGATATGAGCAAGGCTCTGCTTTTTAGTAACTAGCGTATTAACGATGATGTCCATACTGTCTTCAGGCTCTTCCATGAACATCAATGTATCGATGATATTGTGCTTATTTTTATCGTACTTTATCGATGCCATCATGGTCATTAACGCGTTCACATCTTTATTTTCAAAGATGCTTTTTTCACCTAATCTACGATAGCTGAACCCATGTTCCTGTAAGGCTGTTTGCACTGCATCTAATTGAATCTGATTACGTGAAAGTACGGCCCACTGCCCTTTCTGCGAGGGTATGTGTTTAATAATCGCTTCGACCTCGTGTTCAAGGTCATTGGTCTCATAAACATAAACACTGCCACCATCACCAGCAGCTGACTTCATGGTTTTTGCTACACGGTAAACGTTGTTCTCAACAAGCCCTTTTGCTGACATAAGGACTTCCTCAGCACATCGGTAGCAGGTATCAAGCACAAACGCTTTTATCTTGAACTCATCGAGAAATTTCACCATTCCCGTGTAGCCCATAGCTCCTCTAAATGAGTAGATTGATTGGTCGTCATCGCCAACTGTCATAACAATCACGCCTGCGCGACCTAGTAATAGCAAAAATTCCACCTGCACTTCATCTGAATCCTGAAACTCATCAACAATCATATGCGTACAGTTCAAGGGCTTCATTTCATTATTTTGTAGCTTGAGAACCACTTCACGAGACAGGGCGTTCAAGTCGGTCTTATTGTATTTTCTGCATAGGTTTTGATATTTACGAAACACCTCTGCATGTAGCGATGGCACTGCTCCCATATCAGGGTCAAGCTGACGGCCTAATAAATCGATAGACTGCACAACATCCATGTAGTCATCTAAAAGTGCTGCATCAACCGATTTGACAGCCATCCGAATGATATTGTCCTGATCAGCCCCCATGATAATTTTTTTATACCCACCAGCGGCTTTATACATCGAGATAAACAAGGAATGAAAGGTACTAACTCTGACTCGCTTTTGTTGCTCAGCAGTAAGTTTTTTTTCTACTCGTTCTCGCATTTCACCAGCGCCAGCTCTGGTAAATGTCACCATGACAGCCTTATTCTCTTTTGGCTCTAGCAGGTTCTTTACTAGCTCCATGGACGTATGTGTTTTACCGCTACCGGGCAACGCACACGTCAACGCATACGTTTTAGCATCAGCTACAATTTGCTGTTTAGGATTGAGACTCATATTACCTCGCTAGACAGCAATCTACGTATTGAAATTGCATGTATACATAGTCCTCACCAACACCGGGAATAGTTTCTCCAGTCACACCGCGCCACTTATAAACCATGTCGCCTAATGGATGACAACACCCAGCTTTTACGCTTTTTGTTTTTGGCTCTCCATCGTCGCCTAGTATCTCGTTGCCATCGCTGTCACGTTCAGGAACAGTAACCATGGCATCGCCATCAGCTTCGGGTAATGGATGGATAGCAGATAGCTTATACATACTCTTTGGTACCATCGGCGCGTACTGCGGTTCGCACATTGCGTCATTACCCATAGTGCGCTTAGACAACCCTTTTCTATGAAGAGAAGCTAGTACACGTTGAGCTACGAGTGATGTATTACGAGCTGGCTGTCCACCACCTGAAACTTGCCCAGTAAACGGGTAGAGAGTACCGTCACAACCTGCGCAGAAGTAGTTTTGCTCTTTGGCGATACCTGAAGTTATCAAACCGCAGTCTACCGTACACATAATTTGTGCGAGTGGATTGGCAAATAAAGCTGCCTCCGGATTCAGTACGAATGCCAAAAGCGGATTATTCCACGTTGGGTCAATTTCACTTAGATATAGGATATCGAAATCAACATATTGGTCGCGCTGGCATTCTGGTACCACAAATAACGAAAGCATCTGCATTATTGGGTAACTGAAATAGTGATATTGATAAAAGGCATTTGTACCACTATCAGTATCTGGTGCAGAACCACCCGCTTTCCCTCTTTCACCAAGGCCCACTATCGTATCTTGTAGTCGCATACCACCGAGTGACGGACTACACCAAGGCAGTTTTACTGTTTCTATAAGCCTTCTTGGCGACCAGTAACCTAGCGGCACACCCGGTGGTTTATAAACACCGTTATCGTCTTTACACAAACACAGTAACTGGCTACTAGCGGCCCCTTCTGGTGCATTGGGCCCTATTCCAGACATACGGAAAGGAAGCATGCATGACCAACACATTTGGTCCATGATTTTAGTGAATACGTTCGCATTCGTACAAAGTGCTTCACCAACGCCGCTCGCTTGTACCGTTGTCGACGCAGTGAAACCAATGAACAGAGTGAGAATAAATGCCTTAAAACGCTTCACGCCATTGCTCCTTGCAGTAATACCCACCCTTTCATTACGTAAGTGTAGATGGTGGTGGCTACTACTGGGTAGATATGTGAAACAACAACACCGGCAATAAATCCTATAATTAGCTTAATATCAATCATGCCCTTTCTCCCATTCACTTTGACCAATAATCTCTACTTTCAATAAGACACCTTCAGTAGTTACTTTTGAGGGCGTATTGCGTAACGCAAACCGCTGTGCGACCTCTTGGCGTAACACGTAAAGTTGCACTCCAATTTTGTTAGTAATCTCTTCGAGCTGCTTCCAGCCATCAGTTCTGTCTAGCTTTGTCGCAACCATGGTTGCGGTACTGCCTGATTTATAAAATTGTCCAAGCGCCCATTTCAGTTGATCTTCATTAGTGGCATCGAAGAAAATCATGTTGAGATTTAAAGGCAATAATTCTAATGGGTTTACGCGTTGTCCTGCGTAGGCCAGCAATTTACCGTTGTATGCTGGTATGTCTTTGGTCATGACTATCGACGGGTCAATATAATAAACTTCCGATTCTTGTTGCGTAGGCAGGTCGATGAACGAAAAGTTGTTCCAATATCTATCAATCGCTTTTTGTTTCTTTGATTCCCAATCAACCTTTGCTATACGCTCTTCTATTTCGTCGAAAAGTAACTTCTCACCGATGGGATAAGTTTCAGACAGGATGCCAGCATCGCTAACTCCCTCTTCTAACCTGCGCTTCAAGTCTTCGATTGTGGTCAAACCCTGCGCTTTAATTACTTCCCCATTTTCTGTAAGAACCATGCTTGGTGCTCTGGCAATGTCATATTTCATAAACTCAATTGGCGCCAGTTGCACGTTGGGGTATTTCTCAATTTTGCCTTGTTTATGCAAACGAAGATTTATCGAATCTACGAACCTTATCATCTGACCAACATTGTCCATTCCATCCATTAGGCCGCGAATAAGCACTTCAGCGTTTTTATTCTTTGCGGCACTTATTAGAATTTCATCGACAATACGAGCTGGCATTGAGTAGGATATGAAGTACTTAACTTTCTCGCCGTCTTCAACAACCTGCTCTTCCATGATTTGCTGCTCTGCCTGCTTCATCTGTTGAATCAGGTCTTGGCTGTCGTCTCCAGCAATGATTTCTAATGCCTTGTATTGGTCCTGTGAAATACCAAACTGGGTTCGCTTTTCTATATTTTGGGCTTCTTGATTGTACTTCTTTGCTTGTTCTGAAGTGGTTTCAGTGATGTTTTCAAGACCTTTAGCGACTTGTGGTATTTCGCCGTTAGTAATATCTAAAAGCCGTTTTTGAGCCCTCAACATCAAGTCTCTGTCAGTCTCGGAAAGCTTATACTCTTCCGTATTTAAAGGTACGGCACCAGTAGCAAAGGTGTTTTGTTTTTGCTTTGCATCAATCTGTCGCTTCTGTGCTTCGTACATCGCTTTTTCTTCTGGCGTTAGCTCGAATGCCTGCTGTGCATTAACGGACAATGACATGCATGCCAGTGCGATTAACGCTTTACCAAATCGCATAATTAACCCCTACTATTTTGTTTGTTGTTTCCATACCGAAGAGCTTTGAATCTACCGATAATCTATGCGTACCAAGCGAAAACCATTCACCTTCTTTTACCACGTAAGTTTTAAGATAATCTTCAATTGGAACACCGGCTTTTTGGGTGAGGTATGGCATGTCTACTGGATAAGTTTTTATCTCACCTTCAGGCGTTTCTACAGTCACAACATATTCTTCGACTGTCACCTTATCACCGGGCACGCCTGCGGCTATTTTTGCGAAGTTGGTGCCTTTTTTATGTATTACTCTGTCTTTTTCGAGAACGAAAGCTACAACATCACCTCGCTCGAAGGTGTCACTAAATTCGGTCAGATAAAGACCATGAGGAAGCGAATACACAGCCTTTTGGCTATACGATATCTTGTAGTTAGCTTGGAATAGGGTAAATGCTAGATAAGCTAAGGCAATAAAGAGAACACTCTGTATTCTCGCTTTGTGTTTTTTTAGAAGCGATTGGATGTCCATGTCATTCCAGAAGCAGTTAATACTTGCCGTGTATTATCTCTAGAGATGACAGGTGAGCCCCTTAATTAAGGGGGCTCTTTTTAAGTGTTAATTGGAAGAATGCAGGGGAATTGGTTCGCGTGGCGATTTCGCCATGTTCCAAATGTCCCCCCAATTCCCTTGCTTTAAAGCAACCGTGCTTTTTCAGTATGATGTTCGTTTTATTTAGTATTCACATTAAATGTGGTCTCCGAGGACTCATTAGAGTCATCGTATGCAATCAAACGTACATCTATACTGTCTGGTCTTACGCCGCTGGGATAATAGTATTGGATGGATGAACCCCTTACCCCAGTCATTTTTCCATCGACCTCCCACTCATAAAGCGTCATTCTTCCATCTTCATCAGTACACATGGAGTCGATGCGCGTGTAATAAGCATAAACTCTCCAGCGAGGCTTACATGTCGGCGTCTTGTTATCAATTACGTCCACCACATACTCCTCTTCAGCAACGTGTCCATGATCAGTGGTGGCAACCAGCTTTATGACATGCTGCCCTTCAGGAAGACCAAATACGTTTGCTCTTGCATTACTATCAGGAAGAAGGACATCATCAACATACCACTGATATGTATCAACCTTATCCTGATAATGCTGAAGTCTTACACCAGCATTAATGATTACATCCAGTGGCTCTCGCATTCTTCGGTTGTTGAAAGATGTTCTAAATGTAACTTCTGGTGGATCTGCTTCTACTACCTCAATTGTTTCAATGAAATCCACCTCATTGCCACGACTATCTTTTACAGTCACCCTTACAGTATGCACACCGGGTTTCTCGGCTACGAATCTTGCGCTGTTACGCCCTTCATACTCTAACTTCATATCAGACAGCGGTGTGAACTGAGTTTCAAAATATATTGAATCTGGATAAGAGACCCTTTCTCGCTGTGCAAAGATTTGCATTTGCGACGGTGCGAACTTTGTTTGTTGCCTCACAACAAAGTCGTAATTTGGAAACTCATATCGCCAGCCGTTCGTGGTGAATGACCTGTCTGCCGTAGTAGTGGCTTCAAGTCCTTTGTGCCAAGCCTTGAACTCTAATTTTACCGTCTTGTCTTCCCAATCTGCTGGAGTCGTAATGGTAAGCTCATCACCTTCTACTACGGTACCATCTGGCAACGTCCACTCGCCTACCAACTCAGATACAGTGCCTGCGTAGGCTGAACTGGTTCTAGCAGTGAATGTAACTTCTTTTCCTACCTCAGAATGGAACGGACCTTTAATGAGTATACGAGGTGGCGACGGTGGCTTAACGTTAATGCTCTTCCTCGCGCTATCGTAAGCAGACCTATCTACGCTATCTGTGTCTTCATATCGCATTCTTACAAACAGCCTAAACGACTCATCACCTTCCTCTACGGTATGGGTTAGCACATTGTCGCCTTCAACCCACTCTTCGCCATCATAAGACCATTCAATAATACCTCCTGTACCGTCGATCTCTTCCCCTCTATCGAGCACGCGGAATTCTTGAGTTTCACCGTAATACATTACAGACGGCCCAATAATGGTTATCGTCGGCGTATTGAATGCAGTTACTTCGACTTCTTCTGTCACACTCTCTTCGCCAGTGAGCTTATTGGTTGCAACAGCCCTTATTTTCCATACACCGGGTTCATCGAATACACGACGAATAAAGCGCTCATTAGTCCCAGCTGGCATTTCTTCCCATGTGACTTCATCCTGAGTTATCTCCCACTTAACACCACCTAATACTCGACTGTCATCGAAACTATCAGGTCTATACTGGCCAAGGAATGTAAAAGGCACTTTACCGAACAACCTGAAAGCTTTAATCCCCCCGTTGAGTTGGGTACCTTTCCAAACTCGGATATAGTTTCTGTTGGTGATAATTTGCTTGGTGTAACCCTCTAATTCACTAACAAGATTTAACACGCCAACATATGACATTGAACCTAAACCAAGTTTGCTAATATCAACATCAAAGTCAGCTTGACCAGACGTCATATCTTTCTCTGGCGTTAGAGGGATGATCGTACCATCACCTTCCCTAAGGGCCAGAAAGCCTCGCCATTTACCCATGGTGGTTTCATCGTAGACGTAATCGCCGATAGCGCGGTCATACATACCAACTTTCACGGTATCCGTTTTTGTATCCGTATTTAGGGCATCTCTAAAATCACTTTCTAAACGTCCACGTACATAACGACTAGGAACATACACAATCTTAAATTCAGCCGTTTCTACAAGATCTGGTTTTAGCGTATAGAAAGCCGTTATCTTAAATACTCTCTCTTCCCATAAGTCACCTTCAGGCGCATTGATACGGCGACCATTGATTATCGTTTGTGCTTTAGCTCTCTGGCCAAATTGATAGACTTCATCATCTTCACCGTCCGTGACTATTTTGAATGTGATTGGTCCGTTGCTGCTTGTTACACGAGCTGTAGTCACGTTTCCACCAGTAAGGTTTACCGAAAATACTTCTGTATTGACATTGGGTTCTGGCATCAGCTCAATTTGAATATCGTCAGGTTCAACCACCTCAACCACAATCGTGCCTTCCGCTGCCACTCTCTCAGCACCAATGGCATTTACGAACGTGTAAACATAGTTGATATACTTCGTTCCAGTTGTCTGGAACACACCGGTAGCTGACGGTACGGAAGAATTCTCATCTACAGTAATTTCTGTAGAATCAACTGTTAGATAGCACGTAGGACTTACGTATGTGGCTTGTGCAATAGCATCTACTTTTGATGAAACAAACCGGCAACGGCGGCCCTCACGTTGCAGAAGTGAAAACTGGAAATTTTGAACGTACTGATAAGCTGTGTCAGTCGTAATCCTTTCTTCAAAACGAGTGGGCATATAGACAAGGTTAAGGCTCTCAGTCGCTTGGTTTCCTTCTTGGTCAATCACTGTTGCTTCAATACTGTATTCATCACCCCGTTCTAGGTCTAAATACTCAGTAATAAGGGCATAGTTTCTTTGACTGGCATCCATCTCAACAACTTTTCCATTGAAACGGATCTCTGTTACTTCTGCACCACCAATGAATTCATCTTCTGCAACAACGACAATATCTTCAGGGAAATACAAAGCATCTCCGTTCTCCATCTTTGTCGATGCTTGGTGAAATCTAATGGTTGGCAATTTGCTGTCTAACTTTACCTCACCCATTTCTTTACTAGCAAAGTTTGCATATTTGTCTTCGGTATACACGACGGGTTGGAATACGCCATTTTCGACATCGGAAATGTCCATGATATACACAAAGGAGTTATCAATGATTTGAGGCGGCAAATCTGACTCAATAGAAAATGCTTGGGGCTGTCGTTGGAATTTACCCTCTTCGACTACTTTTCTGTTGCCCATTGTTAGACCATTATCGGGGTTCTCATAGCCGTCACTTTGCTCAAATGTCACCCTGACATTCTCAGGCACTATCCAATCACCAGCGCCAACTTCAAAAACCTTTGGGTTCGCCATAGTGGGAATATGAACGCTTCGCTTATTGCCACGCTCTAGTTGAGCGTTAGCTAAGAAAAACATTTCCCCGTCATCTACGCCATTGTCACCGTAGATATGTACTGAAACACGATCATTGATTGACGTGTTTAATATTTGAGTAAGTTCTATTTCTTGCCAGTCATCGGTTAAAGAGAAGCGATGCTCTTCACCTGTCTGCCCTTCGCCGGGTTGGCATCCCGTATCTATACGGACAATAACATCGTCATCAAATGTGCCTATGTTTGCTCGTATTGCCATGGAGAAGGTAAATTCATCGTCATCCTTCAAATCTGTTACTTGAATGCACTGACTAAGCGATGAAGAGTCAATACCATTATCGCCACGTTGTTGATATCTGAACACCCCAGAGTACCCAAACCCAGTTGGTGCCCGTAGGCTCGAATCCCAAATAACCGGCTTTTCTGTACCCCCTTTTACCCATGCCGATTCATTACCCATGTCTGCCGAGTAACGCAGCATGTTACCTATACGCTCACTATCTTCATAAGGTGAACGCACTACTACCATAGCCTGCCCATTAGGTACTTCTTTTTCAGTATCACCTATAAGTACTTTTGTCGCCGGAAATGTGTCATTAGCTTGCAGAGTATGAAGGCGAGCAGCAAAGGTTTCTATAATGGGGCTTCGATAGTCCCATGCGATTGTGTATAGCTCTTTAATTTCAGGAAAAAAACCGTTTAACGAGTTAATATTGATTGGATGAGTACTATAACCTTGAGGCATATCGCGTGTACTGAAACGCGCCCCACTTTTATTGATCGTACATAAAGTTTCATCAGCTGGGATTTCACAGCGGCCTAATCCTGCTAGCTCTACTTTTTGAGTATATTCTCTTGGTTCAACTGTAATTCTAATTTCTTTTAGTGTTGAGCTAAGGGAGTAGTTAACTGGCGTTAATCCCTCAATCGTGTCATGACTGAATTCAGTCTCCACACGCACTAATTTTGGAGCTTCTGGAATTTCTAAATCAAGGTTAATATCTTCACTATTGATAACAACCTTCTCTTCCGACTGGCCAGAAAAGAATGATATCTGGTAGGAAAGTTGATTATCAGATATGTCACTAACAATTCCCCTTGCTTGAAGCAATCCTGCGCTTATACCACTGGGTATATCAGTCCATTCAAACACACATGATAGGTCGCCCATAAGGTTATTACGTCTAGCAACATTTCTATTGCTAACTATGCTACAGCCTGACTCAGGGTTGACTGACAAGCTAACCTCAGCATTATCAATATTGGCAAAACGAGCATCATTAAAGCTTTTTGATAGTGTCGGCAACAATGCGTCTATCTCGCCGCGAACATTCATCTCAGCATTAACGTTCATCGCCATCAAGGGGAGCGAAGTTAAAATTGTTATAAGTGCTTTTTTATTCATAACCAATACAGTCTTTTCCAGTTGTTACCATTGTATTTAACGGAATAGCTGTAGCGGTTAATTAAGAATAGGATTTTGGGGTGTTAACAGATTAATTAAAAAAAAGTCAGGGTTTCCCTACCCTGACTTCTTAATTCCTAAAGTGCTGGAAGAATTATCGTCCTTTGACACTGATTATTGCCAATATCTAAATATCCTTCAGGGCAAACAAACAATGCTTCCATTGTGTCGCTCATCTCGCACGTATCAGGCCCAGTAGCAGTGAACCCTTCTGGACACGTATTTGCAGTTGGTTCTACTACGATTTCTTTCTTACATGTACCACCTTGCAAGCTGAAACCGTCATGACAAAGAATGTCTGCTGAAGAAACCAGTTCTTTTTTCACATAACCAGTTAATTCATCGTACTCATAACCAAACGGCGGGATAACCTTTTCGTTATCTGCTGTTACTGCTCGGCAGTATACGTCGTCATGCTGAATTAAGTCTCCAGAGCACGTATTCATATACTCTCCTGCTGGATACTCTTTTTGGTGAATACAACGATTTCTTACCTTATCGAACTCTCCTCGGGCCAACTCTCCCTGACCGAACTCTACCGGAAGGCACATAGGTACTGATACTGATAGTAGTTCGTCCGTATCAACATCAACACAACCTTGCTTAATCCAGCTGTACTCGCCTAGTGGACAACTTATTGTATTGCTAAGCGTTTGATAGAAACGACACACTAACTCATCATTGTCATTACGCGTCAAACTTGTACCTGCTGGGCAATCAAATGTCGCTAGTTCTGTTTGATAACAACCACCATCAATGACTCTATAGCCTGCTGCACAGCGCTCAATAGGCTTGTAATCCGTTTTGGTACATTGTCCATCAACGAAGTCGTAGCCTTCACCACACAGTGTGATTGGGCTTGCCTCTTCAATTGAAACGCACTCATTTACACCACGTTTCGTGAAATTGTCAGGGCAAGCAGTCGCAGGCGCCTTTTTAATGACTAAAGTACATTCTGTGCCGTTAAGCTCATAATTATCAGGACAAGCAGGTGATGCCGCCATATCTTTTGTCTTAACACACGATTTTTTATCGTCGGTTAGCACAAAGCCTGTAGGACAATCTTCTATCGCATTCTTATTATCCGTTCTAACGCATGCTTTTAGCTCATCGTCAAAGGAATAATCGGTTGGGCATGTGTATACAATTTCTGTGACCTGATGCTGTACACACTGTTCTGACTCAGGGTCATAAAGGAAGCCTGTATCACAAATAGACACCGACTCATTCGGCAGCACAGACACACACTGGCCATCCTCAAGAACAAATCGGTCATCGCATTGCTTGTCTACAGGTTTAGTAATCAGTTTTTCACAACGCGCACTTTCAGCATTAAGGGCATAGCCGTTATCACATACAATTATTTTGCTCTCGATATTTTCATCAACACAACGACTGATACCCGTGTGATATACATATCCTGAAGGACACGATGGTGTAGCTACCGTAGTCAGTTCCTTCACACAATTAAGGTATCCATCTACATCCTTGAACGGTGCTGTACATTGCTTGGTAACCGGCAAATTGTCTAGGACACGGCGGCACTGGCCAGTCGACGTAAGCAATGAATCACTTGGGCATGATGCTTGTGCCTTTATCCGCTCATCACTGGTACAAATACGCATTGTTGTATTGTATATGAATCCTGCTGGGCAACTTCCTAGCTTAAGGTCCAATGCCGTATAAGCGCACATTTTACTCACAGTATCGACCATAACGGTATCTTCAGGGCACGTATACGTCGCATTAACATTACCAGTTTTACGACACTCATTGTAATGAATGGTGTAACCTGAAGGGCATGTGAACAGCGTTTTAGATGCGCTTTCCTGATAGGACACGCATATGTCACGAACAGTCTCATACCAATAACCGGCAGGGCATACAAACCCATTTAACGGATCACTTGGAACTACTGTGACGCTTTGACAGAAACCGGTATCTTGATTATACGTCATACCCGATGGGCAATTAGTACTACGCGGCAACTCTTTCCTCTCAATGCAGCGCTGATGATCAGTTGAGAAGTATGCATTGGCACCACAGTTTGCTTGAATGTTTGTTGATGCAATTTCACGACAGAACGATTCATTCAGAACACCAAATTCAGACTTACAAATCTTAACGATATTTTCAATTTCGATTTTCTGACATTGACTGCCGTTGAATTGATAACCGTAAGGACAATCAGGCTCTGCAACGATTTCTTCGAAATTGAAGCAGTTAAGACCCTGCTTTTCACCTATTGAGCAGTTCACAGAAGGCGACTGCCAATCTAGCCTGTAGCATTTTCCATTTCCAGTTGAAACATAACCATCTGCGCACTCGGCAGCCCCATTCTGAGGTGTGGTCGAACGACAAACGCCATCAGCCAATAACTGCTGTCCAGACGGGCAGGTATCCACATGGGCTACTTCATTGATGGTTCGACAACCCTCAGGCGTGATGACTTGCCCACTTTGACAAACTGAGTCGATACTTCTTGTAACGATGCGGTAGCATGACTGCCCCTTTGCTTTATATCCAGATGGGCAATTGTACTTATAACCAAAGCCTAGATTATTAACAGCCGTTGCATCTTTACAATAATGAAGATCGTGTGAGTTACCGGTTAGGCATTCCCTGTCTACCTGAGACACCAAAGTTCTCATACAAGAATCACCAACCTTAGCAAAACCAATAGAACAACTTTCCTGTGGATCGTATGTTTCTGTATTAATACACACTCTACCTTCGCGCTGGGTACCAAATGGGCATACCCCTTTTTCAGGATAATCAGGCACGCTTTGGCAAACTTCACTTTGACCTATACGCTGTACATAACCTGTAGGGCACTTAACCTCACTTAGAGGATGCTGCTCTACTTCTTTAACACACATGCCATTTCTCATTGTGTAGTCCAACGGGCACTGTTTCAGAATTGGCTGCGTCAGACGCTCTCTACACATACCCTCACTGGCATCAAATACCGTTCCTTCCCCACAGGTAGGCTGGCGAGGAACCTGTTCGGCACCGTTAGTACACATTGTTCTATTTGGCACATATGAATCTGGATGGCTTGTGGGGCACCCGAAGAATCGCGGAGTAAATAGGTCTTTAAAGCATGTAGTGCTATTCAACTGTGAATAGCCATCGAAACAAACATTCTGGATGTCGGTCACGACCACCTGCTTACACATACCGTCAACTAGGCCCATATTTTCAGGACATGTAGGTAACGATTCTTCTATTTTATGACAGCTCTTATATGGGCCATCATTAGAGAGAGCGTAGCCAGTTTGACAGTCCACAAATGAGCGTTTTGTCTCTTTAATACACATGCCGTTAGACTTAACAAAACCATCTCTACAGTTCGTAGTGACCGTTGTCGTTCCCACTCTCTCACATTGTTCTCCATTAAGTGAGTAGCCAGATGGGCACGCGTTATACTTCGGCGTCATCGGGTAGCACTTTCCGTTTGAATAGAAATGCGTATCAGGACAAGACAATACGTTGTTTAATTCTCTTGTATCTTTACATCTTCCATTTTCGTAAGTGTATCCAGTAGGACATAAACCAGTATTACTGCCGGATGTGGAACGACACTGCGACATAGTACCAGTAACGCCATCAGGACATAAATTAACTGGAGCGCTAATTTTTACTTGATCACACATCCCATCAGCCTTCAATGTCATGCCAGATGGACAATTGCCTGCATTTAGCGTTGGGTTAATTGCTCGGCATTGTGTGCTATTTAATTGAACGTATCCTGATGAGCATATCGGTGTAACGTCAGCGGTAGACTCCACTTCACACTGCCCATTTGCTGAGTTGTATGTTGATGAACCTTCACAAATCACAGCTGTATCATCTTTAGATGTACTACGACATTGTGTTGATGAGTAGTTCACTGAACCTGATGGACAAGTTTCAGTTGGAGCCATAGAGGTAACTTTTTCACATGTGCGGGAATCATTGTTAAAGGTCATGCCGTCAGGGCATGCCACACCACTTAAATCAGGGTAGTTGATTGCACACACATCACCTACGTAGCTCGCTACTGATGGACATTCTACCGAGGGTACCTCAAGAAATACTTTAGATGTACATTGAGTTTCTCCATAGACATTGCTTCCACAATCTTCTACTCGAACACATATGTTATACTCTTCGCTATAAACGAAATCTTCTGGGCAGATATTAATGGTACTTACTACTTGTCTACACGTATTACCATTTCCGACATATCCCTCTTTACATCCTAATGGGTTTGACGATTGAACTCTTTTACAGAAGCCATCTTCTAGTGTGTAAGGACTTGAACACTGAGCAGCTTTATTTACCAGTTTGAAGCATGCTCCGTTAACAAGTGCATGGCCAGCTTTACAGGTCTTAACACCTACATCAGTGCTTTTTAGAGAACACTGACCATTGGCATATTGATAGCCCGTTGGACATGTCATTTGAATGTTCTGCGTTTTAAAACATTCATTGTCTAGTTTCGCGTAACCACTGTCGCATGAGGCAATTGGAAATTCGTTTACTTGCGTGCATTGGCCGTTGACAAGAGAATAACCGGGCTCACACGTTTGAGTCGGGCAATTGATGCTCTCTAACTCATTGCCAGCCAAGCAGTACTCTGTAGCGTCTTTATTCTCATATCTATCACAATATCCTGTTGAGTTATTTCTTACATAACCAGATGGACAAGAACCTATTGATAACGTTGGATTATTCTTCTTACACAGATCGGTCTGGAATATCGAATATCCGCTGGTGCCACAATAATAAGTGACACCATTAGTCAGCGTTCTCTCGCAGACACCAGTAGAAGTATTCAGCTTATAACCGCCCGACGGACAATTACCAATACTATACGTCGGCGCTTTTGCCTTACACATATCAACATCATAGATATTGTATTGGTTGGAACAGTAATAAAGGACATTTTCAGTAAGGGTTCTTTCACACTTCCCGTTTGAAGTATTCAGCCCATATCCAGTTGGGCAGTTACCTACACTATACGTAGGTGAATTTTTGCTACACTTATTTACGTTATAAATACTATATCCATTGCTGCAAGAGTAAATAACATCCTGTGTTAAGGTTCTTTTACAGAGATCACCATTTAAGGTAAAACCGGTAGAGCAAGAGTAACTGATAGGTTCGCTCAAGGTTCTATAGCAATTTGTACCATTCTTGGACCAACCAGCAGAACAACTATATATTTTATCAGCTAATTGATTAACCCTACAAGTAGAGCCATCGGATACTCCCCCAGAAGAACAAGTCCAGTCTACTGACTTTCTACTTTCAAACCAACAGTTTGGCGTTTGTTTAATCGCTCCAGTAGGACAAACAACATCTATATATAATTCATACTCACCGCCTCTGTAGCAACCTTTAGTAGCAGGGTTATAAGAAAATCCAGAAGGACAGATAACAGCATCGGGAGCAACAGGTGTTTTTTTGTAACAATAACCACCATTATAATCAATGAAAATATATCCTGATGGGCAACTAGGAACCGCTTCATATGTTGTTGTCTTCTTACATTGGGTGGAATTGTAATTAGAATAACCATTAGGACAGCTAGCTGTAGCCGCTTTGGACTCATTTTTTTTACATGTACCACCAGAAATTGTGTAACCGCTAGGGCATTTTGAATTTGCATCCTTTACTTCAATGCGGTTACATTGTTCGTCGGTTCTAATATAGCCACTTGGACAATTCATACTGGCGTCTTTTACTTGGTGACAGTAGTCTCCCTTTTTTGAATATCCTGATGGACAAGATACTATTACACTGCTTTGTTCCTGATAACATTTGCCATCATTTCCGTTTGTGTATCCTGATGGGCATGACTGACCTGCGTCAATAAGACGTCGACAGTAGTTTCCTTGCTTAATATATCCTGTCGGACATGAAGCGATATTTGCTGTTTCATCTCTGTAGCAAGTACCGTCGTTACGATTCACGTAGCCACTAGGACAGCTTTCATCAGCTGCTTTAACTGCGTGGCAATAGTCACCTTGCTTCGTATACCCTGATGGACATGACGTAACAGGTTGAATTAGCGTGCGTTCACACTTATCACCATCTTTAGTCCAACCACTAGGGCAGCTATAAAGTACGGGGCTCGTTTCCTTACATTGTCCATCAACGAATGAAAAACCTTCTGGGCAACCGTTGATATCGGTAAACACATCTTCGACACACACACCATTTTCAAAATAATAACCAGTTGGACACGCTTTAGAACCACTCGTAGTTTCAAGTTTATAGCACTGGCCATTACCACCAGCTCTCCAACCATTAGGGCAAATAGTGTCCAGAGGAGACACGGCATTATTAACGCACTTGCCGTCATTATTCAGTGTAAAGTTATTAGGGCACTCAATTTTAGAAGAATACGTTGGATAGCATCGTCCTGAAACAAGCTTATAGTTTTCAGGGCAACTTGAAACTGAGGTTTCGACTAATCTTTCACAACGTTTTTCTTGTTCGTTGTAGGTAAATCCAGAGGCACAAAACGTAGACCCCTGAGTCACAGTTACTCGTTCACACTGACCATTTTCAGTTAATCGATAGCCTGATGGGCATTGGTCTTTTGAAGATTCAACAACTACACGGTGACACTCGTTTCCGTTCTTAAGATCATAAGGTGCAGGGCATGAGAAAATAATCCCTGTCGTTTCTATTTTTTCACAAATAGATGTACCGGGTACTTTCGTACTTCCATTAGGACATACGATGGCATTAGCATTGTCTATAGAAGAAACACAGTTAGCGCCTTGATCAGAATAACCTAATGGGCATTCAGCAATCATTGGTACTTTTTCAGTCTTAACGCATTGTCCATTTTGGACAAATTGCGCTGGACATTCTTCTATGATTGTTTCAACAAGAAGTTCTTCACACACATATCCATTTAAGACTTGATTAGGTCCACAGTCGTATACGATGGGCTCAATCTCTTCTAGACGGCAATTATTATTGATTGCGTCATATGTTAGTGGAGCATCGCACATTGCCACGAAATCATCAGTATCGGTATTGATACATGTACCATTAACCAATGACTCACCTTCGGGACACTGAACGGTAGAAGGCTGAGTAACAACACCTTTACAGCCCTCTTCTTCTGATAGTAGTGTCATATCATCAGGACATGAAAAAACTACATTTTCAGTTTTTAGTCGCTGACAATGAACGCCATCGAAAGTAAAGTCATCTGGGCATATGTTATTTACTTCGTGGATTTCTACACGCTCGCAAACGCCTTGTTCACCCATGGTGTAACCTGCGTCACAGATTGCAGGCTGCGTAGATACTTGGCAGATTAATGTTTTAACGCCATTTTCATCGAAACCATACTCTATGACACCCTCACACGCTCCGATAGATGGTGGGACATTTGATTTAACTAGCTGCTCACATTGGCTTCCATTCCAAATGGCATCTCCTCCACACAAAAGCGCACTTGCTTCAGGTGTACTAGACACATAAAAACCCTTTATTAACTGACTACCTTTTACCGGCTTTTCTTGAGGTTTAGTGATGTTGTCTTTTATACAACTTGATGAACCAGCAGATGATTGCTTATAACCTGACGGACATACTGGAATAGCAGGCTCAGCGGGTTCATCCTCTGCACAATACCAGTTTCCATTAATGAAAAGTGGTTCGCGAGCGGAGTCACAATATACCTCAGACGCATCATGAGCTTGAACAAAGTAGGTATTACACTGGCCTGTCGAACTATTATATTCCGATAACTCTATGCTTTGTGAAGCACTTGCAGGAATAGCCACTTCAGATACGCACTGGTCACCTTCTATCTGATCAGCAGAACATGCTAGTGTTGCTGGAACTGTTGCAGTCTCATAGGGATAGATACACATTGCATTAGTTTGGTCCAACACTTCACCTTCCTCGCAAGTAGGAACAGCTGTATTGGTGATGCCACTTTCTCTATATTTCTTGCTTCTGCATATATTCATTGTAGGGTCATAGGTTGAACCCTCTATTCCTAAAACCTCATCGCAATCGATTGCCTTACCACAGAATTCTCCATATACGTTGTAACCGCTCTTACATTCTGCGTTGCGAACACATAAGCCTGTCTCCGACTGATATTCGCCGACTTCACAGGAGTATGCTGGAGAATACGTCTTCGTTATACAGCTTGTACCGTCAGAACCTAACTGAGTACCTGCTGGGCATTTATAATCTACGCTAACCTGCGATATGGCTTCACAAGACTGAGCTTGAGGAATACCACTTAGTGTTTCGCATTGCCCAAGCGCGTTCATTTTCATACCGCTTGGACATTGTTTAGATAGTGCGCCTTGGTGTTGATAGGTTATGTAACATGACTCTTCATTTCGCTCGTTTATAAACGAATCTGTATCTACAACAAAACCACCAGCTGAAGTAATAAAGTCGTACAGAGAAGTGTTGTATGTAGCTATATTTTCAACCAGCTTTTCACTGTTAACGCTACAGCCACCAACTATATCTATCATACTTGGCTTATTTGACTGGATAGCACGAGATACGTAATCGCCAGCGTCATGGCTCTGGCCTTCTACATTACCCGCCATCAGCATTGATGCGATGATGAACTTATCCTCGTGCCCCTTGACGGGATAAAGTTTAATAAATTCTTTTACTTCTTCGGTACCGGGGGCAGATAGCGCAATGCCACTATTACCGTTAATTGAAAGAGATGGCGCATAACCATTTATACTGGCCTTAGAGTTTCCGCGCACGATAGCTTTTAGAAATTCATAATTATAAATTTCACCAGCACTATCGATGCCTGACACATAATTACCTTGATAGCGAGTAGCCATATTAGAAACATTGTCTACCAGCGACTGCCCTTGAATACCGTAATCTTTTGTACCGTCAAAGATTGCATTGAATGTATGCTCAGGTGACTCCCCTAAGTCAGCTTCAATGAACGTAACTGTGTCTGATACACACAAGAAGTCTTTAATCTTCGGAGTACCTTTGACCTGATGCGCATCATCACTTGTGGAGCTTATGAAATTGACGGTTGACCACTGAGTTTCGAAGGCCGTCCATACATCAGAGCTTACCGCTTCATTTACAACGTTTTTGGGATTCAACTCGGCGGGTAATGCATGCCCATCATAGTTATATACTGGCTTAAACCCAGTTGGACACACATATGCTTCTTGCTGCTCAACTTCTACATATGAAACGCACGCACCTTTCTCGTTCACATATGTATCAACAGATGAGCTATTAGGACCATCAAACGAGACACCATCGCAAGCTGTTTCGGCATGCTCTACTACAGCGCATTCACCCTCTTTATTAACAACAAACCCTTCAGGGCAAACCTCGGCAGCAATAAATTCTTTTGAACCGTTAATCACACATGCAGGGCCTGTTAGACCAAGATCGCTCATGCATATTTGTTCTTTACTTGTGGTAATAGTCTTCAAGCATGATTTTGAATAACCACGACGTTTAGTGCTGTCATTGATATAAGGAGACGCGTTCTCGGTGCCAACTGGGCAAATGTAGCCAGAAAGGCCAGCACTTCTGGATTCGCTTACCCAGCATCTGCCATCTACCATCTCACCTTCGAGACATATCGTAGATTCGAAGTCTACAAGAGAGACTGACTCGCACGTACCGTTGTTATCTTGATACCCTTCGGGACATAACGATAAACAGTCAGAGCTAGAAACAGATGTAGCCCCCTCTGGGCACGAGAGAGATGCTTTGGTTAACGTAAGATTTTCATCTGAGGTACAGCGTTCAATTCCTCCTTGATTTGAATAAGTAAACCCATCAGGACAGTAATCCTGACTTGACTGCCTCTTTCCATCATTATCAACACAAGTATTACCGTCAAAAGAGAAACCGTCTGCACAGAATGTTTTACTTTCAAGTGTTTTACATAAAGTAATTCCTGCTACGGTGACAGCCTCTTGGCCTGCCTCACAGACTTTTTCTTTACCAAGTAGTTCGAAACACTCTCCGTTGCTATATACAAACCCAGCCTTACAGGTATCTTTAGCTTTGAAAATACGCTCATAACAAGCACCCTGTTTTAGCGTCATATTCGATGGGCATGTTTGTACTAATTCTTTAACGACAGCACAGGTACCATCTTCTTTATAGAAAGCGCCTTCAGGACATTGCGAAGCAACAATCTCCACCTGCATTTCACATCGCCCATTTGCAGGTTCATAACCCACTGGACACTCCAATTCAGGCGTAATCGTAGAACGTCTTTCACAAACGCCACCGACATTTTCAAAGGTTTCTGGGCAGGTTTGGAATGCATCTTTAACTTGTTCTTTGGTACATGTGGTTTTGTCTGCACTTAGCACAAAGTCATTGTCACAAAAGTACATCGGCTCTTGCGTGCGATAACATAGGCCATCAATCATGGTATAGCCAGCTTCGCACTGTTTCGCAGCTGCTTCAGTGACTTTTAAGCATTCTTCATTTTCAATGAAGTATCCGGGAGTTGCACAACTTTGTACTGCATCAGTAGTAATTAGCTTCTCGCATTGCCCGTTTACCTCTTTGTATTCATCGGGGCATCGAGTAGAAAGTTCTGTGGTAGAAACTTTTTCACATTGACCTGATTTCTTTGTAAAGCCATCTGGGCATACATAATCGACTAGAACTATGTCATAGCAGCGTCCATCATTAAGTACATGTCCAGTGCTACATCCTACTGGGTCCAGAACCGATTCACGCTGACACTTACCATCTACTAAAGCGTACTCTTGAGGGCAGCTTTCTATAGCATCGCCAACAATAGTTTTATAACAGTTCTGCTCTTGCTCATTAAACGTATAGCCGTCAGGACATTGTTGCTTGTTAATGATATCAACACGCTCACAGTGGTCATCAGCATAGGTAAAGCCATCAGGGCAAATTAGTTCATAGCCATGCTTTTCATAGCAATTGCCGTCGATTAATACCCATCCTTCCTGACATTGAGGGATTGGTTTAACAACCTCTTCAATACACTTTGAACCATCAAAGAATTGTCCAGTGGCGCACTTAACATCCTGCTCAAAAAATTCTACTTTCTTGCAAACACCATTATCATTCACGGCGTCAGGAGGACACGCAACACCAGATACCAGAATTTCTGTTCTGTCGACACATTGATTATCAGCATTGAGGGCATAACCAGCTGGGCAATCCAGAGTTGGTGTATTAGCCTCTAGAAGCTCACAGTTTTCGCCCACTTGTGTATAGCCATGTGGACACACATCTAAGGGAACTTTGAGCTCGAAACATTCACCAGACTTAAGGGCAAAGCCAGCTTCACAAGCGCCAACAGCAAGTTCCAAAACGCGCTCACATTGCTCGCCTACTCTTATATAGCCGCTAGAACACGTTTCACCGGGCTCAATAGAATAAGTGCGCTTACATACGTTATTGCTATCGAGGGCATAACCATCTGGACAAGTGAATTCCATTGGATACAAAACGTTTTGTTCACATAGGCCATCACCGTTTAGCCTATAGCCCGACTCACAGCTCTCTGTGGCCGATAGTTTGTCTTCTTTAACGCACTCCCCATCTACTAGTGCAAAATCGATAGGACAAGCGCTGTTAATTGTTATGGTCTTCTCTAATGAACACTCTGTACCAGCATTGGTGTAGGTATCTGGACAAACGTATTCACCCGCAGCTACTTCTACCTTTTCACAAGCATTTGATGGTAGCTCTGTGTACTCAGTTGGGCAGTTGGTTATAGATAGCGATGGAAGGTTGATATCATAGAAGATCTCACCGGCAGCTCCCGCCACTGCTGGATAAATCGGAAAATATAAACGATTAGATGTTAATGATAGGTTTACAGTGAACTCTACTGTTTCTCCGGGCGAAACATTAATATTGTTTACGACGACCGGAATAGTGCTTTCTGCTTTGTTCGTAAAAAATAGTTGATGCCTACCTTTCAGGAGGTTACCCCCGTCATCAGTAAGAGGCCCAGTACGAACGATACTCAACGCACTACCATCAGGCAGCTCTAATTGCTTATCAACAGCTAAGGTTACCTGTTGCTCTATTTCTATGTTCTGATCCGCAGCTACTCCCATTGCGGATAATGAAAGCAGAAAAGCAGGAAGGATTTTCTTTAGCGCGTTTATCACTATTTTTATACCTACATTTACACCAATTAATTACACATTTTATTTTGGTTTCATCCTCCCCTTTGTTTGTTTAGCGTCGTTTTTTGTGTCGTTAATGATTTCTTGGCCGTTTTATTGTCAATATAATGACCAAAAGCAACTTAATGAGTGGGTGTATCTTGGTTAATTTTGTCCTCAGTGTAATTCTAGTGCTGTTAGCGCTTTGGCTATTGAAAGCCATTTACGACATGTTCTTCAGCGTTAATATCGATGCGCCTGATGAAAAATTTGAAGATGATCCAATAGAAGCAACTGACTTATTCGACCCAGAAGCGATGAAAGATAGGGAGCCCATCTTCACGCTTAAAGAATTCACGCGAATGCGTAAGTATATTGATAGGACATTTGTATTTTCCAAGGAATTGCAAAGCTGGGTAGATGTACAATTTATTCCTGAACCGACTCGCAGCGACGTTCTAACAAATCTCTCTCCAGACGATGAATTAACAGACGAAGGTAAAAGTGATTTTGACCCTGAGCGCGATGACCTTCGAGTCGATGTAAACCGCTCTTCCCTCAGCGTATTTATCAATCCAGAAATCGATGAAGATGAGGATAAAAACAAAAAGAATAAAAAGGACAAAAAGTGATGAAATCGTTAACCGTTAAACAACGAAAGATCATTGGTTTAGTTGCTATTGGCCTTGCCGCGATTGGGTACATTGTAATGACGACACCTTCACATAACTACGATGTAGACAGTAGCTTAATAGTGCAACCGTCAAACTATGAGAGCTGCATTAAGGCATCATATGGTGTAGTAGATGATTCAAATGAAGCCGAAAGAAAAGAAGATGCTCGCGCTTGTCTAGCAGCACTGGAGGGTAAAAACTTCTTTGTAGACGTTGATGGGAAAGCGCTAATTTTTATCAACTCTGATGAGTATTATCGTATTGCGCCGGAAGTCATTGAAAAATTTAAAGCCAAGTCTTCAGCTTTATTAGAAGGTGACCCAATACTACCGGTCAATGAAACAGAGCAGAGCGGAACTTAAATCTTTATGTATTTTAACTTTCCGCTCGTTCTTTCATTTTGCGTTGAAGTGCTATCCAGTTTATTTGGGGTTGTTTTTGCCTTCAGCCTAATCCTATATGGACTACAAAAACTCAATAAACACCTCCTAGTTACACAATTCGGATTTAAAAGCCTTTATCCCACCGCTGTTATCGGCACCCCAATACATGAATTATCTCACGCCATTTTGGCTGTTTTCTTTCGTCACGAAGTGGCACAAGTAAAACTCTTTGCTCCTGATCCAAAGACAGGGGTTTTAGGTTACGTTCAACATGGGTACAGAAATACTATTTATCAGATTTGTGGATGTTTCTTTATTGGAATTGCGCCACTTTTGATGGGCGCTGCCGTTATCTTTCTCGCCAATATGGTTTTCTTTCCAGAAGTAAACAAACTCTTTTTAGCCATTAATGAGAAAGCCATCAGCGGTGGATTCTCGACTTTATTGAGTTCTTTTATATTCTTTGAGGCCGTTTCCATCGAGAGCTTTCAGGGCATCTTGTTCGCCCTTAGTGATGCGTCCTTTAAAGATGTTTTGTGGGTTTATTTAATAATTGCCGTGTCTGTTCACATGGGGCCGTCTACCGCAGACTTACGTAACGCATTACCGGGTGTATTGGCCTTATCGATTATCATTATATTGCTGGCTGTAATATTTCAGTCTGAAATAAGCTACAGGCTACTTTCAATTCGTGAAGCTATCGGCATCTTCACTAAAATACTCTTAATCGCTTGTTATGCGAATTTAGCCTTCATGGGATGCATTATCTTAGCAATATGCGTTAAAAAAGCGCTCACGCTAAATAGAGGTGTAAACGCTAGAGCGTAACTGCTCTAGCGCTGTGAAATCTCTTCAAAAGCTTCTCCAGCTAGCGGTTTAAATACAATTCCCCAATACGCTAGATATTGTCTGCCTTGGCCATCTTCCACCTTCGTCATTGGAAGAAATAGCAACGCTATAAGAGACAATCCCACAATCCACAACGGAACGAGATTGCCATAAACCGCGAGATTAATGAAAAACATGTAGATACCAAGCACCCCAAATAAACCAGCAACCGTTTTGTTTACATTGCTATTTAGCGCACTTTTTTTAACTCTTTTTACATTTTCGATTTTCATAAGAAATACCCAAGAAGTTCTTTTTTATCGTTTAAGCCACCGACACTATCTAATATCGTTGCGTCGTTGTTTATTTTGAAAATCATGATCCCTTCAGGTGTCGCAATATCAGCTAGGTAACCTGAACTCTCTGATGTAAATGCATCTTCAAATATGTATAAATCCATACCTGAACTAGGGAGGGTTGGTAGCACTTCATCGAGCGCTAATTTGCACTGAAGACATCCCTTCTCAACTAAAAGAAGGTAAGGGTTTCGTTCATAGCTAATGCGTTCGTTTACTCGCTTCCTCAAACTATCAACTTCGGTAATAGGAATTTTAAGGTTCGGAGCATCACTTTTTGAATGAGTGTCCAATCTGTTTTTACTTATACGATGGACATCCTGCTGAGGCGGGAAACACACTTCTTTTACAAGGTCACAGGATTTGTATTTAACAATGACGTTAAGCTCATCCTCCTTTACATTGAAGATGTTCACCCCCATGTTCAAGCCACCCCTATACCCAATCACATCTTCTCTAATAAAACGATGTGCTTGTGCTTCAGGGTAATCGGTCGAAGCAATCCCCCCTTCAGTTATGACACTCAATCCGTCTAAATAAACAATGGTGCTTGGTTCGGAATATATCTCTATTGAGACCTTTCCTTCCTTTACACTAATAGTAGATTCTGCATTGGAAAGGGAAGCCATGGTGTTCGCGCTTATTACGCACGCAGCTATCACACACAGAGCTTTTTTTAACATTGGGAACTCTCAAGTTGTTTTTACTTTTACGTATTATCCACTTCATTAGAAGTATCGTTGATTATTAAGAGCCCGATTTAACTAGCTTAAAGAGGTTGCAGTATCAATATTCCAGTTAATATCTGCATGTCATCAATTTTGAAGGAAAGACTATGAAACGACTTCTTGCTACCGCTGTTCTTTCAGCTTCATTGCTAAGCGCCAGCGCCGTTGCCAACACCATCATTGAGGATAAGTTTAGTAAGCTTTTCCCTTTCGAAATAATGGCAATTGAAGACTCACCTGTATCTGGCGTTAAACAGATAGTGACGCCTAAGGGTATTTACTACGCAACAGAAGACGGTGAGCATTTTATTCAAGGCCAAATCTATGATTTTGGTGAAGGCTTTAAAAACTATACGTCTGAACGTTTTAAGCCCATCAAGGCTAACGCTTTAGAAGTATTGGCCGACGACATGGTTGTATACAAAGCGGAAAATGAGAAGCGCGTGATTAGCGTATTTACAGATGTGACTTGTGGTTACTGCGGCAGACTGCACCAATCGATTCCTGAGCTTAATGAATTAGGTATCACAGTGCGTTATATCGCATACCCACGTTCAGGCACTTCTGGTTCTGGATATGCCGTTAACCGTGACGTTTGGTGTGCTGACGATAAAAAAGCTGCGTTCGATGCAGCATTTGCCAGACAGCCAGTACCAACGGCAGTCTGCGACAATAAGATTGATAAAATGTACAAAGCTGGTGATATGTTTAACGTGCGAGGCACGCCCCTTATCGTAGCAGACAACTTAGTTACTATCCCCGGCGCTTTACCGCCAAAACAAGTTGCAGAAAAAATTGGACTTGCAGAGTAAAACTCTCGTTAAATTCCAAAAAAAACCTAGCAAATGCTAGGTTTTTTTGTGTTCTATTTCAGGAATGCAGCATCCAAATGGCCTGCTAGCTTAATTCGTCTTAAAGCGCTGTAGAGATAATCGCACTCTGCTTGTTTATTCGCGCATGTGGGTTTCGCCGAATACCACTGGGTGTTTGGCGGCCACCCATGTACTTTCCTGATTTGTTTGCTGGTTGCGTGCAATAAGCCCCAACCTTCAGGCAAATCATCTACGCGCACAACGTCTGGAGGTGAAAGATAGAAGCGCCAATCTCCCATTCCTAAGGATGGGTTTTGCCTGAATCGTTTCTTTTTATCTGCCAAAAAGTCAGAGCGTGACACTTTAACTTCGATTAGACAGCTAACACCATTTCTGAAACCTAATGCGTCGGGCCGTTCACCAGTGTCTACCGCTGCTTCGAAACGATCATCGAATGAGACCGCAAAACCGTTATTTTGTAAAAACTTACTAGCTCTAATGCATAAGAGGTCATGTAACGCTGAAGGCACTTGGCATTCCAATTTCTATTTTTCTTTTGCATACAGTAAACAACTCCTGACTTCAGAAGCTTTTTATTATGGTCAGCTTACGCTGCCACATTAGGACGATTTACTGCGCCCCTAGACGAAACGGCAGTTTCGCCTAACCAAGCAAGATTCTGACTCGCATTTAAGTCACTGTGCGCTCGGTTTCCACAAGAACAGGTTAACCGGTGTTTGTTACGTGTTGCTAACGCGCCGCACTGATTGCACGTTTTACTCGAATAAGCTGGGTTAACATAAATCACCTCTATGCCAACAGATTCGGCCTTATATTCGATAAATGTCTGAAGCTGATACCATGCCCAACGATGCAGGCGAGCGCGAACGCGCTTTCCTGTTTTGATACGCTTGCGGATATTGGTTAGCTTCTCCAGTGCAATCACACCAATGTTGTGTTGGATAGCCTCAGCGATAATGGCATTGGCTACCTGATGATTCACCTGCGTGACGTGTCTTGCTTCTTTGCCTGAGAGTCGCTTCAGCAATTGTCTTGCTGATTGCGACCCGTTGCGTTGCAAACGACGACGTATTGCAAGAAATCGGTCTCGGTTATACCGAAGTTTACCGCCACCTATCAACTTACCTGTTGATGTAGCAGCAATGTTGTTTTCACCCAAATCAACACCCATCACTTTAATGTTTGAAACACGCTCAGGTGAGGGGAGCTCAACAACAAGATTGAAAAACCATGTGTCGTTTTTGAAAATCAGTTCGGCTTCTTTAGGTGTGCCTTTTTCAAAAAGCGCCTTCTGATGCTTACCCCAAATGAGTTTTGCATCGACGCGACCACCGAGCGTCGAAAGTGAAACGGTATTATCATCTTTCAGTGTGTAGGTTTTCCTGTCGTAGTGAACTGACTTGGGACGAAAGCGAATGTGCGGTACATCCTGATTTTTCTTAAGCTTTAGCGCTTTGTATTTACCCGCCACGGTTTTAATGGCGTTACAAGTGAACTGCGAACCTAAACCTATTTTTTCTCGGATGTCGTAGTAACACAGGTGATGTAATTTAACGTTGTTGAATATCCGATTTTCTTTGGCGTAGGGAACAATATTGTTACAAGCATCGGCAAACGCATGGCGAACAGAATTCAGCGCATTATGTGTTTCAGCAGAGGCCAATAACTTGATCGATATCGTCCTTAGCATTATCGCCTCCCCTTGATGTGCTCAGTTCGTTCAATGTAACGCTGGATTGTTTCTGCGCTAACGTTCCCTGCTGTGCCGACGTAGTAAGAGGGCGACCACAGAGAACCACCCCATAGTTCTTTTTTGATTTCAGGGTGTGAAACAAACAACTTCCGAGCGATAGAGCCTTTGAGGATTTTTACTGCATTTGCCACCGAGATAGAGGGCGGTATCGACACAAAGAGGTGAATATGGTCAGGTTGAATTTCTTTGGTAATAACAGGCCAATTGTTCGCACCGCAAATATCATCAATCATGCGAGAGCAATCCTCTCCGACCTGCCCAGTCAAGATGGATTTTCTGTATTTGGGACACCAAACCACATGGTATGCAGTTTGATATACAGAGTTTCTTGAAAATATAACATCGACCATAAACACATGGTTATACATACAGTGACTTTTGTCAAGTCGATTTCCTCTCCTGACTAAAGTCAGAAGTTTCCATCGACTAAAAATCTATGAATAGCCTATGTTGCCATCCATACCCTTTATATCTTGTAGATAGACGCCGTGATACTGCCCACCAGCGACTTCAGACTTTGCATTAAGACGCTCTATCGCTAATTCTCTTGGCTTACCAAGAGCAGGGTCTATATCGGCAATGGTTCATAACCACATAGCTTCAGATGCTCTCTACGGTCTTTTCGTTTAGCACCTTTGCTAAAAGAGGTGTAGGTTTGAACTGTATTCATAATATCCAGTCAATTTAACTAGTGTCTGCGGTAGAGTGTATGAGGCCAGCAAGCATAAGTTTGATGGCCTCAATATTCCATAGAATATTATGAAGAACCTTCGTCTTTCATAACCTCTCTAATCGCTTCAATCAGAGACAGGCCTTTCTTAGTATATTTCTGTATGGCCGCTACTTCTTCCGGCGCAGTTGTATAAAGCAGTTGCTCGAATCGAGGTACGATAAACCTAACTACTTCACTGGCATCTCCACCATCAATGTATATCTCTGAATACTGCTTCGGTACCGTCGCTACGGTGCTCATTAGTTCATATTGAGAGTCAGTAACATCCAGCATTTTTTCTTGCTGCATCTTCTTAACTTCTCCAGAACCCTGTTTAAGAATCATCTTCCACTTTGAGTTCGTAGACAGTGCTTCACCAACTGAAGATTGCTTCGTATCCCTATAGCTCTGAGTGATTAGTATTCCGTTGGAATTGTACTTCCTGAAACGTCTCCAACCGGTTTCTAGGAAGTTACCAACGATTTTGTTATCACCTTTAATCCATTCCCAACCTTCATCAATAATCAGGCTCTTACGTCGATTTTTATCGCCCAGATACATCGAAAATTGAATGTTAGAGAACACCTGTAAAAGTACAATCTTTTGTAAGTGAGGTTTCGACTTAAGTTCTTCGAGTTCTACCAGTACAAAGTTACTGTTGAAGTTAACAGGTTTTTTGTCCTTTCTAAAATAACGGTAGTTGGTTCCACCGGGGCAGAACTCTTTAAGCTGGTGACCCATATCGCGAACACGACGGTCTTCATCTGCAAGACACAACTTGGCCACATCATCAATATGCGCTTCTCGTGCTTTCTCATTCCAGACTTGGTTAATGATGCTTCTCAAGCGAGATGTTTGGAATGCATCTGGCTCTCCCACTTCAAACGCCATTAGCGCGTGAATTTGGAAAACCATCTCAGCCATACCCTCTTCACCTTCCCATTCATCGACCATGGGCCATGGATTAAGCGAGTAGTCAAAGTCATTATTAAATTGGAGGTTCTGCCCTTTATAAAGGTCGCACAATTTGGCATATGAACCACCAACGTCTATGATATAAACAATGCCGCCATCTAGAGGGTGACGTGATTTATCTTCCATCCCTTCTTTGGTTAATAAGCCATTAACGGTAGTTTTTCCGCTCGTAAGAAGGTTGGCAACGTATCCATTCGTCCAAAATGATTTACCGGCCCCTGAGGTTGCGCAAACCAGCATGTTGTAGTTGGTATCAGAGATGAACGGGTTAAACCCGAATAATTGCCCCGTTCTTGTAATGTAGGGCATCATTGGATTGTAAAACGCATTACCACGCCATGACGCGTATATCGGCATGAAGAAACCGGCCACACTTGATGTGTCTTTATTCATCCGGTCAAGGAACTTATTACGTGCTGTATTTGCCACCAATGGCATACAGTTCATAATCAAAGGCAACGCTATACCTTGGTCCTGCTCAACACTAAACCCACGCGACTTTAGATAGTTCATAAAGTCTTCCGCTTTCCCCTCTATATCTTCATCTTTATCAGTGAAGGTTAGAAAGTGAAGGCTCCATTCAATGAGTTTTTCCTTATCTACTTCAATCTTCTGGTAGAGCTTATCGAAGTCATCAGCTTGAAGTTTGATACGTTCATTAAGCTTGGCTAAACCAACATTTACTTGGTGTTTTAACGCTCCGCGTGAATTAGAGAATCGGCGCATTGCCTTTTTTCGATCTGGAAATTCAATATTCAGAACGTGAGCATAGTTATCGAAGTAACCCTCAATCCCCTTTTCCCAGTCACCGGTCAGGTTGATCATTCGGCCAAAGAACATGTAGTTTGGTGGAGCGCTTACTGAGAATGGCGTAATTACTTTGTCTTTGACAGAAATTGTTCCACCTTCATCATCGACACGAATGCCGTTACCAATATCAAATATTTGCTCCCTCATTGTGCGAGAAGCATCAACATTCGCCCTCCCCTTTCTCCAAGGAGCACGATCTGACCAATTGAATATTGATTGCAATTTATATAGAAGGCCCTCTTCATCCAATATTCTTGGCATTAACTTAGCTGAGGTCAATGCACCATCCATGATGTTCATAAACTTCCTGAACTGGTACATTTCTCGTGCTGAAACAAAGTCTTCTTTTCGCTTTTTCTTGCTTACAGGCATTTTAAAGCTGATATAAAGATCGTAATTACGCATCTTCATGCCAGACTTGTTTAGTGGTTTTTTAACGCCTTCATCTAACCAATCCACTACCCCTCTACTGATGCCGCTGTAGAGGTTATTTAGCTCGCTGTCATCAACACGTCCACCACGCATTACTTGATAAGCCTGTTTAAAATCGGCGATGTTTTGAGATGCGAACAGCATGAATGACATGCACACCCCTTCGGGGTAGTCCTTGTTCAAAAGACTATTTACAACATCTTCGATTTCTTTTGCGGTTCCGTTGATTGGACGGCAATCCCAAACAGCCCCAATATAGCCGTCGTCCAAAACGAAGATTTTGTCCTCTTCCATATAATCGATGTAAGGGAAAAGGTCACCGGGACAGTGCTTACGCGTTATTTTTTGCGCGAGCTTTGCAGATGATTGGAAGATACCCATAGCTACTCCTTATTTACCCGAGACGTTTTTAGCTTTCTTATCAACAGCACGTCTTACTTCAAGAGGGGTAATAATCTTAGGATTTGAGACTTGCTGTCTTCCAGTAATCCATTTACGACCTTCGATTTCAACGTAGATTTTACCGGGGTCATGCAGTCGGCCTGACTGGTCTTCCCATTTCGCAAACTGCATGCGCAGCATTTTTGCAGGTGTACGATAAACTGACTGCTCATCGATTAGCATTTCTTTCAGTTTAATGTCTTTCGCATTTTTAAGGCCGTCATTACTAACTACCTCATTGGTATTAACCAAAGGTTTTGGGTCTACCTTTAACATCTTGCCATCATTATCATCGCTGGAGCCGATGCCAAAAAACTCAGAAAGCGTAGGTTTTTCATCCGTCGCTTGATATGACACAGATTGCTTGCCTGTTGCTCTTTCTCGCAACGCTTGCAACTCTTCAGGTGACATATTTTCTAAATGCTCTCTATGATTAGTCATTAGATAAACATCTTTTGCACTTACACACGTTGCGCCTGTTGGAACTACACCACATGACTCTTTTTCACCAACGGACATACCCGCACAGCCACCTAATAGAGAAATAGCAACAAGACACAAACTTGTCTTTAATGTTTTATTCACGGCCTTCTCCTAAAAATGCTTCTAAATCTGCCGGTACTCCTTGCTGGATTCTGCCAACTGAGTTGATAACCACCGGCAATCGCTGAACATCTAGCAACGTTGCTAACTGAATATTTTTAAGCAGTCGGGTTTCATCACAATCGTTGTCGTAAACTAGCTCGATGTCATCGTCGCCTTTGAGTTTTTCAACAGCATCTTCGTCGCTTGTCGCGCAATACATTTCTGTAATTGCATCAACTGAGTCCTCACCGCCTACTAAGTTTGTAAGCACATAAGCAACCCGCGAATCAGGTAGGGCATCCTCAATGTCGTCGTATATCGATTTACATGCTGAACAATTAGGGTCAGTTATCACAATTGCATCAACGTGACCTTTTTGCTTGGTATGGATGGCACCTAGTAGCTCTGGTGGGAAGCCAATTTCTTCTAACCGCACAGTATGACTGTTCAACGCATCAGCTTTATTCTCGATGTACTTTTTCTGCCATGTGTCATAAACCTTTCCGGTAAAAACGAACCGGCCAGATTGAGAGAAGATATACGTCGATTCACCATCTTCTGCAAAGAACAACTTATTTGCAGGAAGCGGCACTACTTTATTTAACGTTTGTTCTACGTCTTCTGGAGATGTAGGGGCAGCTACTTGATTAGCATAGGCCGAACAAGATAAGGAAATTGCAGCAATAGTCGTTAATACAAATCTTTTCATGAGAAAATCCTGTTTTATATTTATCACCATTCTATTCTGCTTCTATCGGTGAACTTGTCGTTAAGATATCGATTTTGACTCCTTATCAATCGCCAATAAAAAAACCCCGCACAAGCGGGGCTTTTTGAATCACCTTTTAAGTCATTTCACTGCTTTGGGTCGGATTTGCTCTCACCCTCTTGCAACTTAATCCGAAACTGACCATGTAGCTCTGCCAACCCCAAGTCACTTTCATTTACCACAGAGCTTTCTACACGTATGACCGATACATCTCTTACGTCTAATTGAGCAATGCTTTCGGACAGCCTTTTTATGACTTCTACACGCTTACTTTCAAGATTAGAAGCACGTTGTTCAATGTCTTCAACCGAAAACTGTTGTGCGTTAGATAGCAATGGCATAGCTATCAATAAAGCACCGACGCTAAAGACTGACTTTTTTAGCATGACAACTCCTAACTTGTTACTGATGAGTTGGGTAGGTTTAGGTTTACACTAATTGAAGGAAAACCAAGTGTTTCAAAAAACGACTTTTTACGCTGTTCGTAAATTCGTGACTCGGTTACATCTAGTTCGTCCATGAAGTTTTCTTTAAAGAAATACAAACTTTCAACATGGTCAATCAAACCTGCGTCCTTCGCCTTTGATGCACTGTAAAACATCCCCTGATAAATATTGGGATAAGACACTTCATTAATATTTTCGCGTGCTGCTTTTACATCACTGACAAAACTCTCATATAAAGGGTTCATCGCATTTTTACTTACTAGCTCGATACTCTCTTCACTCATAGTATTGTCACTCCATGAGTCTAGTATTGTTTTGTGCGTACCCGCTGAAAGCGTTTTTTTACCAATACCATATCGATCTTTTACTTCTGAGAAATCCCATAGGTCCATTCTTACCCCAATGGACCCCACTACAGATGAACGATGTGCTGTAATACTTTCTGCGGCAGACGCAATATAGTAGCAGGCTGACATACAGCCTTCCTGTACGATTGCTTTTATTGGTTTACCTTTGTCTCTCAAAGACATTAAATATTCATACACCATTTCAGCCTGAACTGGAGAGCCACCACCAGAATTTAGATCTAGCATAATGCCTTTTGCAGTTGGTGAGTTGTAAGCTTCCTTAATCGCTTTTATAACATCAACGCCTTGAACGCCATTTTCGCCACCAATCGCACCATGCACCTTTATGACTGCAACGTGTGGAACGGTCAAACTCGGCGGCCTTTTTGAAAAACCTAATTGAACCACCAGTGAAATTAGCACAAGAAGCATAACTACTGTCTTAGCAATCATTTGGCGCTTATACAGTTTAACAAGTGTTTCTATCGATTCAGACTCTTTGGGTCTCGAACCGTAACCTGTTAGCTTTTGTACAATATCTGAAACCTTCATTGAACGAACTCCGCGACCATTTGATTGTGAAATTGAACCATGTCCTCACCACTTTTTTTGATATAGGACATCATTTCATTCCTACAATAAGCACCACTAGGAAGTGATGCGGCCACACCATATAAGTCTTCGATAGACTTCATAGCGTCTGACATGTACTGTTTCCCTAAATTTAAAAATGTACTTCTTTCTTTCTGATCGCTACTTAACATTAGTTCGTCATATTTCGTTACCCATGCACCATAAGCGAAGCCAGCAGATACTTGGAATTCATTGAAGGCCAACGTATAGGGCTCTTTTCTTAATAGTTGCTCTAGCTCAACAGGGTCACACTTAGCAAACCCCACACTTGGTAGTACTGCACCTGCCAAAGCAATCATGGCTAATATCTTTTTCATCGAAACATCTCCCATTAGACATTCTGAAATCGTACACCGGTTTAACTCAATGCAAGGGTTGCTAAGGCGCCTTTTTCAGCACCTTAATCATCAACAGCTTATTGAAAACGAAATTAGATTTGTCTTGCGTAATGTGAGACTGCGGTATCATGTTTGACAGAAATGGCAAAGGAGAATTCTATGCATAACAATTCAGAACAGCGCTATACACGTAATAGCCCTCCGCAACATCAGCAGCAAAACACAGGCTATAATGCTTATTTGTCTGCTATGGGCTACCGTGAAAATTATTCATTGAAATGTCACGGTAAAGATTTTGCTATCGAAATTAAGCCAGATGCTACAAAGTCAAACTGGCACACCGTTCGTATTGAAGCGGCCAAGCGCATAAACGGGCAGCAGGCGTATGACTGGTCCAACAAAATAAGCCTACAACTAACAAATATTGAACTTCCTGAAGTTGCAGCATTTTTCTTAACATTAACGCCTTCTGTCTTGTGTAATTACCATGGCTCTCAAAATAACAAGGGTTTCGAAGGTCGCTTCCAAAAAGACAGTGTATTTGCCTCTTTAAACGAGTCGGGTAAACCCAAGATGGGTATAAAAATGTCTTTCGCAGACAGCATGATGTTTGGTCATCTGTGTCTATCGCAGTACTGCTTTAACTTCCCTAACTTAACTACTGATGCCGCTTATAATTCTTTCAAACTCTTGGGGAAAAGAACCGGTAGTTCAAAGGGTTAAAGGGCTTGCGCTATCTTACCTAATGATACTCTAAATGTGTTGATTGATTACACGATTTGAGGTTTTAAGATGCACGCCAGTCACCAATTTATAAATGATTACTTTGAACAAAAAGAGCTTCTTGGTTCTTTTGAGATTGATACAAGCGAAAGCTTATTTGAATCATGCAAAGTAACGGCAGAATATGTTGCCTTGCAGATAAAATATTACGGCGCTCGACTAACAAAAGCTTCGTATGACGCAAAGCTTGCCTACGATGAGTCTGGTAATCCTTTATTTGTAACAGAAAATAATGAATTGGTGGATGGTATCTGGATTGGTATCCCTAATGAGGTATACCACAGCTTGCCTACATTATCTTCTTCAATGGTTAAGAAGTACCGTACATGCCCTAAGCTGTATAAACGTACTTACATTGATGATATTCAGCGTAATCGCTTAAAGGCAGCAGAGCACACCCTTAACGCTGGAACTTATGCTCATGAAATCGTACTTGAGCCAGAAGGCTTCATGGATAGACATTATCGCGGCTTGGTCAAAGCAGAACACCCTAACGCCTTAGTTACACTTGATGATTTAAAATCACATGCTAAAGCGCTGGGTATCACTAGTGGCCTAAGTAAAAAAGAAACTGTAATAAAGCAAATTTTGGAAGTAGAACCTTTAACTCCAATCTTTGATGTTATGGATGCTAAAAACGATGAGTTAAACAAGGGCAAAAACAAAATTGACGGGATTGTTTATGATGATGCGATTCGTTGCGCGAAAACAATTCTAAGCCATGGTGACGCTGGGCCGCTACTAAATCCTGATGAAGGATTGCCAGAGGTTAGTATTATCTACACATGCCCTATTACAGGCTTGAAAAAACGTTCTCGCTTCGACTTTTTACGTTTCGACAATCGTGCAGTTGACGTGAAAACAACAAAAAGTTGTGAGGTTACTTCGTTCTCAAAAGATGCTGTAAATATGGGCTACGGCATACAAGAAATGTTCTATCGCGAAAGCTACTTTGTGGTAACTGGGTTAGACCTAGACGACTTTATCTTTGTTGCTTCTGAATACGCCACTATGGACGATTGCGAAACTTTTTATATTGATGATGAAGATTTCGACAAGCTTTTTGGGATTTATGAAGAAACCATGACCAATCTACATATATCTCTTAAAGACAACGTTTGGCATGGCCATTCAGTCACCGATAAGAGAAAGAAAATCAGAAAGCCTAAGTTTTGTGAGTGGTAATTATGAGAAGTATATACAAGCAACTCCTCACATCAAAAAACCTTGTTGCGGATGCTCTAAGCATTCGCAACTCAATTACTGAATCACAGTGTGAAACACTTAAAAAGATGCAGTTTCTCGTTCGAGCGCAAAGCGATGCCAGTCACGAAGAATACGGGGCCGAACCAGTGTCTTCCGCATACTCTGTTGAAGTGATGAATTCAGTTGAACAAATTGAATTCTTTGTGCCGTCAATTTTGAACTGGCCTCAACTGGTTCATTTTAGCTACAGTCGAGGTTTTTGTTATATCGATGAAAACACGCGGCTAATGAAAGCAAGCGGTTTTCAATATAGCGAAGTAGCCTCCATTAAACAAAAACAACTGCACCGCGTAATTTTGAAAATCGAAGCTTTCAGTGAAGATGGTATCGAATGGTACTCGCTTTATGATAATGAGATTATTGAAGCGTCTAAACGCTCGCAGTTTGCTTTCAGGTTGCCTTGGCTAGCTCAACGTAACACTGGCAGGCTTTCGCCCGTAGACACAGGTTCGTTGACGATAACAGATATCATCTCGGCCAATGACGGAGAAGTATCATTCCAGCTTGGTGATAAGATCTTAGAAAGCACATGCCCAGATTATGTCTTAACGCATAACCAAAGGATAATTACGTGTAATAAGGGGTTAATTCTTCGCTCTAAACGACACACCCTTGAATAAGTTTATGTTATATTAATAACACTCCTACCCCTTCGGGGGTAAATATGTCCTCCTACAGCACACATTGCGACCTACCGCATCAGACAGTCGCGGAGTAATTGTCAGATGCACCTTTTCAATAAATACACTTTTTTCCCTCCTTATTTTCAAATCATATTTACCAAATTGCGTAATATATTCTTCACTAGAGGAGTTTGATTATGTGCTGTACAAACTTAGATGAACTGGTTGATGTTTTTAAATCAATTACCAGTAATAAGACATGTAACGTTAGTTCGATTTACTCCACAGAGGACAAGCTCTTGGTATTATCTGAAAAGATATGTCAGCAATATGGAGCTGTTTCTTTGGAGTTCGAATTTGCTGAAGGGCTTCTGAATCTGATAAGGATGGCCAAAGTTGCTCCTCCTGATTATAAACTTGCCTATTGGCTTGAATTTGCCGTTCCGAATATAGTGCTTTCTTTGGAACAGAAGCTTAATGTTATTGTTGGGGGGTTTTTCAATCTTGCAATCTGACGAGAAAAAAAAATACGGCTTTGAGTTGTCTAGCCCTAGTGGTACGACAATCGAGCTAAAGGAGATGGGTGTCTCCATAAAAGTATTTAAAAGCGGTTCTAACCGCGCTTCAATTGGCGTCGACGCGCCAGAACATATCAAAATAAATAGGTCAAAGAATGCTAAAAATGAACTGTAAAGTTGGAGATGTTATTAGTATTTCCGATGATTTATTTTTAGAAGTTATCGATACCAGCAAGAGTCATGTAACACTTCGCATAAATGGTATAGACCGTGTAGATTTGACGGTAACACTGCCTAATTTAGACACAAACCATAACACAATAGAACGACGTAAATTGGTCGCGTAGTCATTATATTAATGACTACGCCCCAGCGTCCTCACTGCGTCTTGAATACTATATTTATGTTCTTTGATAGATGCTGGTAGCTTACTAAGCAATTCCAAACTACCGCAAGATTCGCAGGTATGCTTGTGCTCTTGTATAAAATTACATTTCACACACTGATATATTCTCGTACCGTTTTGAATCCACTTTTTCTTTTCCATTTCCATCTGGCTCAAGTGCTGGATGACTTTACCGATATACTCCGGTGATTCTCCAGTTATAAATTGCTCAGAATCGAAATGATTTGATGCTTGAATCGAGATAACCCACTCACGCCTATCAACGGTCAGAACTGTGTCATTTTCAGTCAGTTTTAGTCCGGGTAACGTTTTCAAAGTATGCTTGATGCAACCTAGAATGTTCTTAAGGTTATTTTCAATTTGTTTGATTTCATCTTCTGTAGCATCCACGCTCTCGATAAAGTCTATTAGCCCTTCTATACGGTAAACTGGTAAGGCACTTTTAAGAGCCTCAAGCTCCATCGTATGCCAATTGATTGTCTGGGCATGATATTGAAGAAAGACTTTTGCTTCGTTAGATAAACGGAGGACGTTGATCATACGATGAGCAATCTTGCTGATTCCTATGCTCTTATCATAGATACCTTGGATAATTATTATTGCTGCGCTGAGAATTTGTTTTTGGCTATCGCTGTCTTCTAGATTAAATGCTTCGAGCAGTGTTTCGATGCGAATATTGAATTGCTGGTGAATGACATCTGGTAGCACATCTGGGTCACGCATCGCGAACTCAATGGTTGAGGCGCAAACTACGTCCTCGTCCTCTATTTGATATTCCGCTGCATTTCCTACATCTCTGACGACTAACTCTACCCATTCATTGTAACTTTCCGCAATGTATGGGCAGTAAATCCATTTTCGAACACCCTCTAAAGCAATAGCTTCGATGATGTCTTCTTCATCATCATCGTCTTGAATCTCAAGCATCTCCTTATCTAACCAGAAAACACTGACATCCTCTTTCTCTGCCAAGAGCTTGAGACTGTTTTTGGACTTTTCGAAGTTATCACAGATAACAATGTGGTAGTCTCCATCGACTGTTTCCACAGTTATTGCGTTTGGGATAATATTGCTGTCAGTTACACCAACCACCTGCGTAACTTTCTCTTCTATATAGAAGTCACGCGGCACAGTTTCACCATTAGGAGCTGTCAATACAATCAATTTCCTAAACATAGGAAGTTTCAGAAATCCTTTCTGAGTTATGTACTTTTTATATCTTTTATTCTTAACCATCTCTTTTTAACAATAACCTAGAGGCCTTGCTTAAACGACCATTGAAGGAATGTACTTCGCCTTCATCCATAAAAGCGTCACTATTTATTGCTATCTCCACGTTTGCCTGATATTTAACGCATACTGAGTTTATTACACTCAATGTTTTATCTGTACACGGCCTAACGTTATAAACAAGATTGCTTAGAACAACATCAGGCTTAATTATGCCGGTCATGTTGGTTCTACCATGCCTTAAAGTTCTTAGTTCTATATCGTTATCAACCTCACTGCCGCTGAAGGCTGAGAAGTGTACAGCGAACCTATTTCTTTCAGTTTCAACAATTTTTTCGATTACTTCATTGTCGAAACTAGATTTTTCTATTAATGTAACCACAATCTCTCTGTCGACGTTCTTATGTTTTTTAAAAACAACATCAGCTGAAAGAGACAATGGTGTGAGCGCTATCGCCAGTGATAAAAAAATGTGTTTCATAAGCTACGTCCACCAAAGATAAGATTTCAAAATCCAGATGTCATAATGTCTACCATGCACATCCTAGAACAGTTTTATCACTGTAAATTTTCATATCTCGTCCATTAAGGACATCTTTTATCGGCGTTAATTTCATAATGAAGTATTTATATTTCATTTTTGTCTACAGTAGAAATATTTAGAAAAATTTTAGAACTTCATTACTGTAACCATACGCACACACTCTTTTATTATATGCTCTAAATCGTATGATTTAATAGATAATATTTCTAAAATAGTCTAATTCTGCCAACAAAAGTGTCTTTTATAGACACTATTAGTACTCCTCTGCTTCTATCGAAGACTCTTTTTATCATCAGCTAAGGCTCTAAAATCGCTCTCTTATTGAACTCTCCATCTCGCTTGAAGGCGTATCATTTTTGCACTTTGGGATTTTGTTGAAGGGGCATAAGAAAAGCCTTTAACAACCTCCTCGTAGCATGTTTTGAAAATGCATCTGATAAGGGTGCCTTTAGAAATTTTCATCGTATTTTTGTTGGTGATACTGCTGTGTTATTTGGGTCCAAACACCCAAACGACTTCAATGGTAGACGTTAGCAAAATATTTATTTTCAGGAAGCAGGAACACCATGCAAACACTTACTTCAACCATAGAAGCTGTTTCAAAAAACGAACTTGAAGCACATGAATGGAATAACAAGTCTGTTATTTTTCGGCGCGAGCGTCTTAGCCCTGCATTGATTGAAGAGTTCGGTACTATGGCCGTCGATACTATTTACAAAGTTGAAGGTGTTAAACCCGGAAGCAACAATCAACAGTTAGAAATTTGCTCTCCTTTCTTTCCACTGTCCTTCTCTGTTTCAGTGGATGATATTGAGGTGGTCACCTGCGATGAGTTGCACTATGAAAGCATGATTAAACCCTATGAGCACTTTCTTGCTCTAGATGGCTCTTTGCTCAACACAGAAGCCAATCAATAAGCATTAGCGTGTTAACTGCGATATCCCCTCGGAGTAGTTATGTCTGAAAGTGAAATCATCAAACAGTACCAACCTGTTATTAAAGCTTTGTTGCCCTATGCAAATGAGGACCGTTTGCTTGAAGGTTTAAATAAATTCACTACTCGCTTATCAAATAAAGTAAGAAAGGTTCTAAAGCAAGAAGTTGAACGGTTAATGTCACAAACTTATCAAAGTGCTGACAATAGTGCTTTTGCGGCTTTTCCTGTGCGTGACTTTAAACACTTCGGAATAGATATGCGCCTTGATCAGCTAGGCGAGAACATACTTTATAGAGAGACTGAGCGTTACTTTAACAAGTATACCGTTGGTGTATTAGAAGCAGTTACTAGTTCTGAATACTATCAAAACCGTTTAAAAGCTGAAAACCAAAAGAAAATTGTTGAGCTCTTTAGAGTAGATGCACAATCACTACACGATATCAGTTTTGGAGAGGATATTGCTGTTCAGCATGACGAGTTCGTTGAGTGTGAATATGACGGGAAGTTCGAGCAATACGAGGTCATTGAAGTCGGCACATCCTATTTGAAAATTCAAAATCGTCGTATTTTTTCGATAAAGAAAGGAACCAGTGTCAAAGTACATTTAGAAAAATTTTCACCACTGGCTTTGAGCGGCACGACATTGCAATGCGTCGCGATGGTCGCAAATTTTAATAAAGCTTCAACTCGACATGAGCTCATACTGGAGTTTACAGATAGCACCGTGAAACGTGTTAGTGAAGCTTACTCTAAATTGTTATATGAACGCTCAATACACTTTCCACTTGAGAAGGGCCTTGAGTCCGAAAGAACTACCCAAATCATAGAGCGCAACATACTTTTTGCTACGAGCCCGTGGATTCCACTCTTTTACAGTAAGAATGATGATGAGATTTGCATCTTGCTCACCGAACGAAATATTCGAGAGAACAAGAATCTCGCGGCAATGCATGAACTGCCTACAGCCCGTTTCTTCAATCGCATATTAAAAGAGATGGAGTGTAAGGATGAGGCTTACCTTTTCCAAGGTAAGGTCGAATCAAAGAGCGGGTACATCCGCATCGCAGCTTCTCTTTCTCAACTCCTTAATAATGGCTTGCTTGAAACCTTTCTGTTTCATGCAAGGAAAACGAGTTCACTGAAAATAATGCAGGTCAGATCTAAACCTGTAAGCCCTGAAACTCGAAATGACATTGCTAACACATTAAATGCTACGTCTAATCGTTTAACTTCAATAGAAACAGTGTTCTTTGTACGTGATATTACATCACAAATTATCAAAGCCTTACCTGACGATATTGAGCATGCTAAGCCTTTACCAAAACAGTTTATCGATAACGATGAAAAGCTTATCTTCAAACTGTATATGGAAGACATGATAAATCGGCGCACAGAGCCACGTTATATGCTTAACAAACCCGCCTCCATTAGTTTAGGGTTGCTAAAGCGTGCCAAAGGTGAATTGTTGGACCTTTCTATATCTGGAGCAAAAATTCGCGTATCTCCTGAAATGATTGCCAATATTCCCTACACGATTAAAATCGATATAAAGACTATTGGTCTTAATGGCGCCCAGTACAAAGTGGTAAATAAGTGCTATCGAACAGGTATCTTACGTCTAGCTGTTTCAGGTAAAAACAAACAAACCACACGGAAAACTCTGCACAGCCTCATTTCACGAAATTCTGACTATTTTGCTAAACGTGATAAGACAACTAGCGAACGTGAAGACTTCAACGTGTTGTGGGAATTAGCAGCAAGATACCTGCCATCTCTTGGTGTGGTATGCGTTAACCCCAAAGCGTCTCGTGATCTTATTAAAACGGTGTATGCAGATAACTTTTCTCGTGACGCAGGCCCGTTTCGAGGAGACGGACGTCGACTATATATGCATGGCGTATTTGCCGACATGGATCATGATAAACCCAAATCATCTTTACTTAATGCAATAACTGATGGCTCTGCTATGCGCCATTCAGTTATCCATTGTAGACACCGGATTAAGAAGAACATTTACCCTCTGACAAGTGAACAGTTTTTTAAAGTGGAACGTGAACAGCTTCGAAGTCTCACATTGAAACGAATGACAGACATATTCTTCTGCGATATCCAAGGTTTTTCTGTTGATGCCTCCACTATCCCGTTAATACAAAAACGCATTGAGTGGCTAAAGGCCAATGACTCCCTACTGGCAAAAACGTTTACTAAGACCCTTTCGCTATACACACATGCGGTATTCTGTACTGACATATCTTTGTTGCATAGCGCCTTGATGATTCGTGACCCTACTGATCTTGGGGAGTCAGAATCAAAAGCTGGGTAATGGCTGAATTTATTTACTGAAAACTTAATTTAATATTTTTGAACTTTTTGAGGATGGTGTATCTAATGTTGCTTTCAATAGTTCAGCAACATTAGGAGCCTTTAAAATTTATGAACAATGCTTCTATTTCGTTAAATAACAGATTCTTCTCTTACGTCGATTCTAAGGCTGAGTCAGCTTTGCGCGAATTTACTATGACAAATATTGAACGCTCTTTTGTCGATGACAATAAGCGTTTTTGGATAAATGCGGCCGAACAACTGGAAGCACGAACTCGCAGACTTAATAAAATTAGTCACAATCACTTAAATCATGATACCGAGAAGTCTTTAATGGTCTATGAGAGAGCTATAGAGATCGCTCGTGAGCGAGGTGTTACCGGGTTTGGACTATATCAAGTAAAAAGTAAAAATATGCAACCTATTAAGCGGTTCTATGAGTCGTTACTTAAGTTGTCAATGAACATTGCTGATAACAAGCCAAAAATGAATGTTATCGATTCGTCTATGGTCGTTTTATGCAAAATGGTGTACCCGCACATTGATGTTAACCACATAGACACGAAAACTTTAATACGGAATGCTATTGCTGATGTCAACTGTGCTGATTCAATGTCGCATGAAGAAAAGCAAAACTGGCTTATCTGTACTCAACGGCTAAATAAAAAACTGGAAAAGACATCTGGGAACCTATTGAATCCACCAGCACTGCGTCTCGTTTAGTTGTGTTATTTCCGCTATAGACACCACTATTAACCCTAAATTATGAACATACGATTTTTTATAAGGTACCTACAATGAATATAGAGAACCCATCTTTACAAAAGGGGATCGAGCTTACTGAGGAGCTTTGTGATATCCAAGCCGACTACATCGCTCGATTAGTCGAGCTATTTTCCATCATTGAGCAAGAAGGCCCTACGCGTGAGTTTGAAATGACTTCTCGCGGTCTAACTGAGGAAGACATCAGTATTCTGCGTTCTATACCAGCCAGCTGCTTGCGTGATCTGCCTATTGCCTTTGAGATTGATACTGGTCCTTTGAAAAAACTTAATAAATTTATCGAGGATAATGGCCTTTCTTATGATTCTCTCCCCGATGAGCTCTCCGTCATTAGTGAATCATTACAAGCAGACAGAACCAACACTCTGGCCAAAAACAAACGACTATGAAAAAGCCGATAGGCTTTTTTATTTTGGGGCTTGCGATAAATCAATTTGCAGCATAATTAACTCCGACATATCAAATTAATCAAATGGAGTTTTAGAATGGCAAATGAGCAAGTACTGCTATCGGTACCTACTGAAGAAACGTCTGAGATAATCGAGGTTTCTATTGTTTTTAACGACGGTACGGCACAATCTTGGGCCGGTGAAAATATTGAGAAAGGCTATCACCTACATGTAAATGCCGTGTCCGAAAAGGCAGATAAAAAATGCATTCGCCCTTTCACCGGTTTGCGACGATTTATTTCCCCAGCTGACAAATGTATACCTGAGGAAATGTCTTCTCTACCTATTAATGCTTCAATCATTTCAAATTTGGCATTCTCTGTTGCTCGCGCTAGCGACCTCACCATTACAAAAGGCGGCGCACGTTTAATGCGTAACTTCACATCTTCAACTAACGTTATCAAAACATCACTTGGTGTATCAGAAAAAGTACATTAACTTAAATCTGTAAAAATTCCGTTAAAGGGCCAAAATACGGCCCTTAATCAACATCTTCTATCAAGCTCACTCATATAATTCACGACACTTAAAGAAGCTCTTTACAGCTTTCTTTTTTGACCCTATGGAATTTAGATTTTCCAGATCTTTATTTTGTAAAATATGAGGATAGCACCAATGCTAAAACGGTCCATCGCAGCACTTATCGTAGCGCTTTCATTTAGTACATCGAGCTTTGCTGATGTATCTGTCATCGTCAACAAGTCAAACACATCTGAGATTAATATCGCAGGGCAAAATCATACTTGAATGAAATTTAAGCAAACAAGAGTTTTTCCCTGACTTCATCAGACCACGCCGCCTGCTTCAGCTTACCTTTCATACTGTCTTTAATAGGACTCAAGCGTGCTAAATTCATTGCAGCGGCAGGCTTTTCAGAGTTGGCAGATAATCTTCGCGTAGATGAAGACTCAGGCGAGTTTTATGGCGTGAGCTTCATGTATGACAATATGGAGTACTTCTTTGGTGGTGAAGCAACATCTATTCGTCTGAATAACACATTTGCCAATGACGATGATGCTTTCTATGTTACAGCAGGTGCTCGCTTCAATAAGTGGACCCCTTCTATCACCTACGAACGTTTTGAGTCTACCGGTGACGTTAAATTTGCCGATCAGATTGCGGCTATCAGTGCATCAGCCCTACCCGCAGCAACTGCCCAAGGACTGAGTGCAATTGCTATTGGTGCGCAAATGGCACAACTTGAAGATTATGATGTGTTAACAGCAACACTGCGTTATGACCTAGATTCAGGTGTAGCGATAAAAGGAGATGTATCTAAAGTATCTCACGAAAATGATGACACATTGGATGCAACGTTACTCCGTCTTGGTGTCAACTTCGTATTCTAAAACATCTTAAGAGGGGCTGGCCTTGGCTCCTCTTTTCCCCCTTTCTTATTAGCCAGCAATAACCCGAACTCTCCTGTAGACATATTCACGTCGTTTAGCTACGTTTTTAGTCACTTTATTAATCTTGCGCTATTCCGTATGCCTATATGATGCGTACTTCAAATTATGAAGCTTTTGGAGTTAGAAATGAAATACCTAATCTTAGCCCTTTCTCTACTGTCGTTTTCCTTTACTGCTTTAGCCAAATATGAAGAAGGAGAACACTATACTGTTTTAGACCTTCCTAAGTCACGAATGCCGGAACTTCGTGAATTTTTCAGCTTTTACTGCCCAGCCTGTAATAATATTGAAGGCATACTACCTGCTGTTGAGGACCGACTGCGTGACAACATTACATTGGAAAAAACACATGCTGATATCATGCGTAATTCATCTTCAGAGGTACAATATTGGTTTGCTGTTGGGTATGAGGCCGCGAAGCAAATAGGCTGGGCCAAACCTTTCGTAGACTCAGCATTTAGCCTTATACACGACCAGCGAGGTGTATTTGTTGGTGAAAAGTCGGTAAGAGAGATATTTCAACAACTCGGTCTTGAAAGCTCGAAAATTGATACTTTATTGAATAGCTTTGCTGTGCGTTCACGCGCTAATAAGCATAAAAAAATGGTACAGACACTTCGTGACGCTGGGGCATTAAAAAGCGTGCCGACCTTTGTCGCTCACGGAAAGTATCTGATTAATATTCAAAGTCTAGATCAAGCAAAAGTGATTGATGAGATTGCAGACATCACCAACTTCCTTGCATTTAAAGAATAAGTTCGTTTAAAGGAATATGCGTGATGAATAAGCAGCTTTTCAAAACCATGAATATTGATAGTTGCAGCGGTCCTAATGGAGGCCGCTACACCTTAACCATGGATATCGCTCCCTATTTGCGCAGCGTAGCCTCTTTCGCGAAAACACAAAAACGATTCCCATTACTACGTTTGCAACGGTTCCCATTTACCATGCTAAGTGACGTTACAGTTAAGGAGAATGGTATTGAAGTGGCCCTTGGTGAAATAGTCCACACTGCGCTTTACCGCTATCTGATTACTGTAAAACTTAAAGACAATGAAGATAATGGAGATGACCCTATTGTGAATATCACATTTACGTGGGCTGACACGCTTAATATTCACGAAATTTCTGCCTCTACAGACTTAACTATGTCACTAATAGAGGATATTGTGACTAACGAAACATTTGAAGAAGTCATGTGATTATTTGAAGGCATTGATGACATTTAAACGAGCTGAGATGCCCCACTCCGCACTTTATAAGCCTATAGCAGGCTTAGTATCAACGCAGTCTTTCACTAGTATGCTTATGGCCTTACAAGTCATAGGCATACCCTCTACTTTAATGACATAGTTACTCGCGTTCCGAGTCCACCAGCGACATTTCTAGCGCCACGAAAAAGCGCCCTGTGCCCCTTGCCGTATATGGCTTAGAGAGAAAATAAACCTATCGAAAAAACCACTTGAGGTTGATAGGAATGGCATCTCGTAAACCTGAAAATTTAGACATGTTCGACTTGGATATCGATAAGCTTTCGCTTGATACGGTTGAGCAACGTGAAGCTATCATCCATCGATACAAAGACAATCGCAATGTTTTAGGTCGCATAGCGGCCTACCATTACAAGCGTGCTCACTAAGCACGGAATATGCCGTCCTTATTGCAACGCTCCCTTTCTTAAAAAAGGCACAATAGTCTTTTTACGAACACTTGGAGAAAATATTGTGAACGATAGTCAGCATGTTGTTTGTGTTAAATCGTCTGTGGTAGACGGCGAAAAAAATGCATATATTGACTATACACTTTCTACCAAAGACATACTCTTATGCGAGCGTAGTGTTGCAGAGCACGACAGCGATTTCCTAAAGGTCGTTCCTACAACAGTTGTTATGTACGACGGTAAGGTATGGGCCTTTAAGAACAATCACACAGGTCAAGTCAGCGTTGCTATTGTCAGCGAACTAGGAATAACTGACTTAATTGTGAAAGGCTCTAATATTGACTTAGACGAGTCTTTTGACACCTTCTTTTCTAAGCAATTGGACTGCAAACTAGAACTTGATTCATACATCGTAAAACTAGATGTTCTTCCAAAGATAATTTGTAGCGACTTGTACCCTGACAATCGCCCATGCCTTCGTCACGCACATGTCTATCACCTTGACGGCCCCCACATCAAGTCAGTGAGCAACGATATCGAAGTATTAGGTTTCTTATCACCTGAAGAATTACTATCTGACACTTTTGATACTGACGTGACGACTAGGCATATTTGCAGAGCAATTTTAAAACAATAAGTTAAACAGGTAGCGTTTCAACCATAGACACAGTGGCGTAGACAATGCGTGCTTGCGCTATTAAATACAGGGTTAGCATACCCCTATCGATTTGAATAAGAGGAAGAGATTTATGGCAACTAAAGGGCTTAACAAGGTACAGATAATTGGCAATTTAGGTGCTGACCCTGATTTGCGTTACATGCCAAATGGCACACCCGTTTGCAATATCAGTGTTGCCACAACTGAAAGTTGGAAAGACAAAGACGGAAACCTACAAGAGCGAACAGAATGGCACAGAATGGTGTCATATCGCCGCCTCGCTGAAATCATTGGGCAAAACCTTAAAAAAGGCTCACAGGCGTATTTTGAGGGGAAATTGCAAACTCGTAAATGGCAAGACGAACGGGGTGAAGACCGCTACGTTACTGAAATAGTTGTTGAAGAAATGCAGATGCTTGACAGGAAACAAGCCGTTCCCTCTCAGCATGATGAGCCACAGCAAGCAGCTGCTCAATCGCCTCAACCTGCGCCAAACGATTACGACGGCACTCCACCTAACTCGGACAAGAAGAGCCCAGATATTCCGTTCTAAATCTTAGCTATTTATTCAACATCGCAGCAGAACAAATACTACGGGTATGTGAAAAAGCGTACCCTTCGTTTTTAACAGGATGATTTTAATGTCAATTCAAGTAAAATGTTCAAAACAAAATGTTTTCGTAGAAACTTTCGATGAGTTACTGGGTGTATTGAAAAGCTTCGCTGGAACACATTTGACTGTAATAGAGACGCTACCCTCTGGTATTAAGAAGCCTCACTATATCAGTGTTGATGCGAAAGGTGCGCCCTCCTATACCTATCTCGACAATAAACGATTTGGACCTGAAGACTTACAAGTAAAAGGATAAAAACTTGGATAATCCACGCTTTAAAAAATACTTCTCTTCTCTGATAGAAAAAGGATGGTCAGCAACGGCCCACAATGAAGATGTCGTGGATGAGAACTTCGCTCAATTTTTTACCTACTACCCGCATAATGACCATCTCGTGATGGCTAGCATGTCCGTTGATAGATTCTATCAACTTCATGCTGATGCTAAATCATCTGTCCCATCGCACCTATTAGAGCGTGACAAGCTTGGTGAGTTAGTTCTTCACACCGCTAGTGCTACACACGGCGTTAAAAACCCAGAAATTGAAGAGCAGTGGGCGATTGCATCAGCGCTATATATGCCTACCACCAGCACTGGAAACACAGTAGTGAAACAATTCTATGGTCAGCCCTTTGCATTCTTCACGGTCATGTATCCCACTAATAAAGCAAAAACTGATTTTGCTATTAGACCAGCCTCGGTCGCGCCACTTGCTCAGTTATTGTCAGTGAAGGAGTGCAAGGATTACTTTAACCAGATCATGGCAAGTGATAGACAAAGTGGTAAAAAGCAGCATTTCAAATATCTCAAACGCTAAGTCCTCCATAGACCAACCTCGATTATCGGCCAACACTTGCCTCTAATAGTATTGTGGCATTCTATTAAAAAGGAACCTAATTAGGAGTTGGCCGTGTTTCAAGACACCCTTTCATTCGATACATCAGAGATAAACGAATTCAAAACATTTAACGATAAACCCTTTTCTATCTCGCATTACTTTAACAGTGATAGTCTTATAGCTGACGGGGCTTTGCACACAGAGATTACTCGAAAAGGCCAAACTGAAACACGCCTAACCCCTATTGGCTCTAATGTTGATTCGTATCGCAATCTTAATATGCCGAAGTATTTCAGCATTCGCGCTCGTGACGGTGAGCATAAAGGGAAGGTCGTCGGCTATGCTCAATCAGTCATTATCCGAAACCCCACTTTTGTTGTAGGTGAGAAATCTCGACAGCGCATAATCAACGTTGAGTTCAAAAAGAACGTGCATGCTTTTTGTCGGGGTGAATTTGTGAACGCATTTAACTCAACCGTGATTGAAAGCAAGCTCCCCAATTCGCTCCGTGTTAGTTATTCTCCCTATATGGCTGGGCATTTTTATACGGTAGACAGAGACGAAACAGGCGCAATAGACAAATCTAAGATGAAACCTGTTTTGGATTCACTAGGCTACGAATATGCAATAGTGAGCGGTAGTGACGTACTGCTTACCAATTTTTAAAATTTTCTTCCATATACTTAGGTTCCTTTTGGCTTGGCCTCCCATCTATATCAGCCCTGCATCCCCCTTGCGTTATGCAGGGTTATGGCATTCTTTAGGTGTACGTTAAACAGCTAAGGAATATCAATGTTTATCCATGAACAAATGTCTCGACAAGCAACCAACAAAAACAACAACATGTTGCGCAATGCTCTTTTTCAAATAGGCCAAAAAATTCAGCGTGAGACTTTAAAAGCAATGCGCGATTTAGAAGTTAACCCTACTCACCAAACGTTAATAACACTTGTTGAGAAACGTGGGGAACTTGAGGGATACGTTAAAACACGTAAGTCACTAACACCAACAATCGCAGGCGATGTGGCCCTTAATCAGCAAACGGGCATTATCAATAATGCAAAACAGGCCATTGAATTGTTTTTATCCTCGCCTGAGTGAAATTTGCATTTATTAACGGGTGAAGCACTGTCCACGAGAGACATGTTTAACCCCTCAAAATTATTGCCTTAACGAACTCGCATCATTGAATTAGATGCGACACTAAATTTACTTTGGAATACTGAGGTTTTTATGAAGTTTACGGTGTATATCCCACGCAAAAATTCAAGACTTGCGGATATTGTTTCCCCATCAAGCGCCATTGTTAAATCCAGACTTATTTCTGATACCTCTGTAATGGTTTATTACGAAGGTAATGTCTATGGTGCTGAGAACATCAAAACATTTGAAGATAAATGTTCATTAGCTGCTGGGCGAGCCAAAGACCGTTATCCAACCACAGCACTCACTATTGTGCCGTTAGAAGAAGTGATCGATGTAGGCGTGTATGACCTAGATTCCAGTTCATTTCACTTAGATGAAAATTATCACGACCTTTTCTATGAATGGGTTACTAACAACCAACAACAAGAGGTGGCCTAATGCGTTCTTTTGGTCGTTATTTTCTTTTTGTAGCGCTTTCTCTTTTTCTATCGCAATCTTTTGCAGGCGACCCACCTGTTAAGCTTTCTAACAGTGGAATTTGTCACGATGAGACAAGCGCCTTTTATTCAAGAACGAAGAAATACACCGTTTATGAAAATATTGAAGCCTGCTTATCATCTGGTGGGCGCCTTCCTAGAGGCCATGCAAAATCTTCGTCTGACGCTTCTAGTCCCACCAGCGACAAATACAACAGAGATGATTGGAACCATTGGATTGATAAAGACGGTGATTGCCGAAGAAAGAGCTGAACAACTTATTCGCCAGTCTTCTACTGCGGTTTTATTTGATAAGCCAGACAACTGTACTGTTGATAAGGGCACCTTTTACGACCCGTATTCAGGCAAAGTTTTTATTGATGACGATGACCTTGATATCGACCATAGGGTGCCGCTTGGCTATGCCAGTGCAAGAGGTGGAGCTGCTTGGAGTAAAGAACTTAAGGAACAGTTCGCTAACGACCCTGAAAACCTCATTGCTGTCGATAAGTACCTTAATCGCCAAAAAGGGGCAGCTGGCCCTGCCGAATGGATGCCACCCAACCATAAATACCGCTGTGAATACTTAAAATCCTTTGATGGCGTCGTCCAAAAATATGGCTTGCAGTACTTCCCTGCTGAAAAGCGAGTCATTGATAAAATGCTTGCCGCTTGCTCATAGTATGTTTACCCACTTCCTAAAGGTACTCCTTTTATGTGTTTCTCTATTTCTCTCTCTTTGCGTTAACGCGCAAGGAGAGCGATGCTCGCGCAACAGTTGCCTTGTCTCAACGCCAGTAACCAATGGTTTTGAATTGAAAATAAAGCTTCTAGTGCAGGCCGAACATTTATGCGTTCTGCGCTACGAAAATTTCATCTACAAGGAGCGAGTTACTGATGAGTCTACCGTGTACTTACTGAAATGGAATTATCCTACAACAGGCGTCAGCTGGCGCTGCGACCCTCTTTAGCTGTCTATTAAAGACACATTTGCAGGCCTTGCCAGACTTGATTGCATGAGAATATTACTCCATCAAAACACAAGGAGTAATGCTCAATGACAACACTCATACTTACCTGCGCCAATGTTAACGAACATTATAATGACAATCCCGATTACTTGGTCGTAGATGTGAATGAAGCACTGGCCGCACGCATCCAAATGCTCAACATGCACGTCAATGAACTCAATGTTTACTGTATTGAAGAACTGCTTTCTGACGGTACATATTGCATGGAGGAAGATTTGTTTGGTGCTATTAATGATGATGGCATGGGTTCGCTTACTGAGGTGCAATTAGAGGCGCATTTAGATGAGAATGGGTATTCAGACGAAACTAGTCTTAACCTCAATAGCAGAACGCTAGTCGTTAAAGATAATACGGCACACTTTACTGCGATCCCTAAACACTGTGATGCTGATGTATTGGTGAAAACGGCTTCTTTCCCAATCGATGCAATTATCGAAGGCAATCCCTACGATGCACTAAAAACCGCTCTCAGCTCTAAGGAATGGGGAGACGCATGCAGTATCCTTGATGAGTTCTTTTCCAAAGATTTGAAACAGTATTGTTCCTACCTCGGTTCTATTCTCCTATTTTATTGGGAGCAGGTCAGGTTTACATATGATCCCACTGAAAATTGGTCTTTTATCGATATGGAAGAAAATAGAAGGCTTAAGAAAGATTGCTCTATTTGAAATCGTGGCAATCTATATTCAGTCACTAATTACAAAATTTCTAAGAGGTAACATGGCTTCCACTAAAGAAATGATTGAACGCTTTAAGAAAGAAGCGCCTTTGGAGACTGCGCTTCCCTACCGGTTCTCCAATGGCTTTCTGCTAACTGAAATTACCGGCCAGTGTAAATCATGTAAAAAAGAAGTCACAGGCGAACACGTTAGAGGTATAGCCAATAAAGGATTCCATGATGTATTTAGCTTTGATGGCCATGGCATATGTACAGATTGCAAAACAATATTTTCTATTCACGGGCGTGTAAAACCACACAAAGACGCCGCTAGACAAGAATATGTCAAAAACGGCGTCTGGGTTACAGCGTTTCCTTTTGAGGAAGCAAAACCTATCGACAAGCTAAGGGCCGCGCTATTGCGTTTGCTCACCTTTTTTCGTTTGGTGTAAGGTTTACCTGACCGAGAAACATTTCAACGATAGACACTTTTGTTGCGGCTTGTGTTATCAGATTTCATGGCATTCTAGACTCATCACGTTAAGGAGTTTTTATGCCTGATTTAGCTACCCCCCTTTTACCCTATGTTGTTTTGTACACAAAGCCTGATTTCAATGCACCTGATGCAGCTTTATTTTATGCCCAAGACAGTGATAACGCCGAACGTATTTTCGAAGCTACTGTACCTGATGGTGAAATCACATGGGTCGTTCAAACACAGTCAATCGAAGAAGCGTTTTCCAGATACCACGAAGAAAGCACGATGGAGGACTTATAAATGACTGAGGATTTTTTAGCTAAGGCTGAAAGCTTTTATTGTGCCGCTATACATGCAGGCATATTCGGCAGCGATGAATTCATACATGACCGCCAGTCGTTCATAGACCGCTGCTGTGGTGCTTGGAACATGCAAATAAACAACTACTACTCGTGCCCCACTGAATCGCATGAAAACGCCGCTGAAGCGCTTTACGAACTATACGTAATGTACAGAGAGTTTATGTCGATATGCCCTGTGAATAAAAAAGGTGAATTCAGACATATGTTTATTGCCCTTTCAAAAGGGAGTTTAAACGATGCTTTAGGTGAGTTTGGTAAGGCGAAATGGCCTATTGTTGCCGAGATGGCTGAGGAGCGTAACAGGAAAAATGGCTTTCTAGTTAATGGAGAAGGAGAAGTACGTTCCACTGGCTACCTTAAAGCATAACCTATAATAGTTGTTCACGATGTATTGATTTCACTTGTGCGCCCAGGGGGCGCATCAATTCCATAAAATAGCCTTCTTATTTTCATTTTTTAATTTGTCTATCGAATACTCTATTTGTGTTGTCTTAACTGGAGATTTCACATGCGACAAATTCCTATACCATCTGATGCGCAATTTGCAATTAACGAATTGCAAAGAAATCACGGAACAAAATGGAAGGAAAAGCTTCTTTCGTGTTGGGCTCGCGTTCAGTACCCCGATTTAGAACCGAGTTCTGCTGAAGCATTAAAGAGGCTTTACAATTCACACGGCATATCGTGGTTAAGCAAACAACGTTGAACATCTTTATGAAGAACGTCTTTTATATCGTAGACAACGCTTGGGGGTTTTGAGACTCAAATAAGATTTCTACTCCTGAGCTAGTTGCGTTAACGAATACGGCGCTAAAGTAAAAGAGTGCTGTGGAATTGTATTTCGTTAAAGGGAGCTTGCTGCGACATGTTCGCGTGGCGCCTCTGACCAGTTCCCTTTTTATTCTCGATACCACAGTTGGAATTTTGGCTTAGTATTGTTTACTTCATTTAAGGTAATGAAGCACCTTCGAAAAGCGTCAACAATTAATCAATTTTTGAATAAGGCAGTTTATTGATGGATGAAAAAAAGATTCTTAATGACCCCAGTACTTCATTTTGGCTTAAAGAGGCAATACAGAATTGTGCTGACCGTGATCCTATCGATGTACTAAATGATTTGGATATTCTTCACGAACTCACAGAGCAAAGGATCGAGGATATACAAGGACAATAAGATCTTACCCTAGCGCAAATATTCAAGTCTCCCTCCAAATTCTCTCTAGAACCCTACTGCAAAAGGTACCCTCGCTCAAAGGGGGTGCTTAAAGGTACCCATTTACGGGACCACTCTGGCTAAATTTATCGATTTACAGAGAATAAGGGCCATAAAGGTACCCTTTTACGGGAGGAAAATATCTAAAAGGTACCCATCTACAGGGAGTAAATATCTAAAAGGTACCCACCTACAGGGAGATTATCTGTTAAAAGTACCCTTTTACGGGGAGTAAATATCTAAAAGGTACCCTTTTACGGGAGGTATTTTTGATTAAAGGTACCCACTTACGGGGAACAAACCCTTTAAAGGTACCCACTTACGGGGAGATTACTCTGAAAAAGGTACCCTTTTACGGGGGGTAATAAGGACTAAAGTATTTTTAATTTATTAATTAAGAACGCTTTTTATGTGTCTTACTGATGTTGCTAGTAGTTTTTTTAATGATATAGGCACTTTAAATGCCAAATTTTTTGGCTTTGTATAAAGAGTGTACAAATTTCTAATAAAATTAATACTCCCCGTAGTTGTATACCCTCCCCGAAGTTGGCTTCCTTTACCCCCGTAGATGGGTACCTTTGCATTTTTATAAATTAGTTAAGAAAATAAAAGCTATAATTTTCCCAATTTAATCAACAACTTAACGCACTTAAAAGCCTTCAACTTTTTACACCTCTTAACTCCCCGTACTTGGGTACCTCTCCCCGTAGACGGGTACCTTTACTCCCGTAGATGGGTACCTTATTCCCTGTAGATGGGTACCTTATTCCCTGTAGTTGGGTACCTTATTCCCCGTAGTTGGGTACTTTATTCCCCGTAGATGGGTACCTTTCAGTGGCGCAGCCCTTTAGGAACATGGTCTATAGAGGTGCTAAACGATCAAACGATCTTAAACGATCTAAACGATCTAAACACATCGTCGATCCATCTTCTGATCTTTTTATTTTGTTATGTTGCACTTTTATATAAAGAATGAAATATTAAGGTGTAAATACTATTTATACCTTTTGCAGGAATATTTATGAAGGGAACTGACAAATCTCCAGTACTTAGGAAGCATGTAAGCATAATCCATTCTGACACGTCTCGTTCAAAGTGGGGATTAGTACAGAGAAAAGTGGTCAACTCTTTACTCCTTCGAGCTAGAGAAACAATAATTGAAGCTATAGGAAGCAGTGATAAAGAAAAGCTTGACGAGTATCTTGAACAGACGAAAGGTCAGGAAATCAATTATGAGATCCCACTACAACGATTAAAGAAAGATATTCACTTTGATAGTAATGACCATTCACTCATTAAAGAAGCGCTGTTTGGACTCGCTACTTCTGCCATCGAGTACAACATTATAAATTCCCGTGGTGTCAAAGAGTGGGCCGTTATGCCTATTCTGAGTTACGGAAAGTTAGTAGATGGTAAAGTTTACTTTCGATTTCCGGGTGAGCTAAGAGAAGAGCTGCTTTATCCGTCTGTATACGCAAACATTGATTTAGCCATTCAAAATAGTTTCATCTCCACTCAATCCTTAGCCCTTTATGAAAATGTCTATCGGTTCATAAATGTAGGGGAAACCCCCATTTTTCCCGTCGATACACTGAAACGTTTATTAGGAATCGATACTTCCTCTTATGTAGAGTTTAAGGCCTTCAACACGAAAGTTATCAAAAAAGCGGTCAAAGAGATTAATGCTCAGAGCAATATAGAAATTGTTGAAGTTGAGCTAAAAAGGACAGGAAGAAAAGTATCAGGTATTCGGTTTAAGATTAAACCAAACCCCGCTTACAAGGTTCTTGAGGATACTGACACTACAATCGAGATGTCAGAATATGAATATGCGCTTCATGAGTTCGGAATAACTAAAAAACAATCCCAACGTATTTTTGACAGACTTTCTATTGCAGATTTAGAAGAGCGTATAAATGCAATTCAAACAACCTTGAAGCAACGTTCTGATATCGACAATCCAGCGGCCTATGCTTGGACTGTCTTAAATGCTGAGGAGACTCCTTCTACTTCACAAACAAGAAAAAGCAACACCAAGCCTTCCACAGAGTCAAAACTTGTCATTGAAGGCAAAATGCCGTTCGAAGATATTGAAAGACGTGCTAGTGATGAGTTAATGCTTAAGCTTAAAGACATGTATGTTTCTGCCATGTCTTCTAAACGAACCGCGAAAGATAAAGACTTACATTCACTGGCAGTATCTGGCCAGTGGGATGATGATGCACTTTACAATTCATTCGCTTCGTTTGTTGAGTCTACTATGTACATTCGTAGAGACCTCATGAAACATCTGACAAATTGAGTTCACACTTATACGTTTGCAGGCCAGCACTTTAAGCTGGCCTTTTTTTTGTTATTAAAGCGAGAATATTTTTAGCTTATCTACCAATAAACTCCAGTTTTTAAAATTACAATTAGTTGCGACATTACTTGGAGAGCACTTTGGAAAATATTATTTTTGCTGCTGAAGAACTGTTTGGACATGTTTTGGAGTCAGAGAATGGTGTTTTACTTATTAGCTGTTTCGATGGCACTTTCTCTGACGTTAAAAAGCGCTACATGACTGTATTAGGCGAAGAGATAAACGGTAGCATCGCTTTTATCAACGACCGTATGAATCTAGATTTAGGTGAGGCCGTCGCAGATTTTTACGAGCGCTCTGGCGCTACAACTAACTACACGCCGCTTAACAGAACCTGCTTAGCTACAAAGATTAATAATTCCTCAGCTAAAGAGCTTATCAGAGTGACATCTAACCTGAATGATAACGTCATAAACCTTCAATCAGCTGTCAACGATAGACAGAAGATTAGAAGCTGATTTTTAATTTCTTCCTCGTTCGCGCAATAACGATTGGATTTAAGCCTCTTAATTCCGTCTGGTTTCTTTGGCAAACAATACACTACTGACAGTATCAATTGGTGGGATGGCCCCATCTATAGAATTAAGGTGTTGGTTATGAACCTAAGTGGTCTTAAGTCATTTGTAAGTGGTTTCATCTGGATTGGAATCGGCGCATTTCTTTTCATTGAAGGTTACAAAACTTCAGCTTCATTTAGCGAAGTTAGTTTTGCATTCTTTGGCGGTATAGCTGCACTTGTCTACGGTTCACTGCTTTTACTAACCGGCTTTGTCACTAACGCTAAAGCACCTCAAAAGCTTAGTTCATAGCCACCTGCTTGCGGCAGGCCAAAAGTAATTAAAGTATTTCTAATTAGTAATTAGAGGAGTGAATTTGATGTACGCCTTATTTAGATTTGTTTTAACTTTATCTTTTGTTGTAGGTATTGTTTGGTTCACGAAAGACGTAGTAATTGAACTCATTGAAGGTAACTTTATTGCTTTGTTCTACCCTTCTGCGTTTATTATAACAATGCTTATTTGCAATGAATTCGTCGGTAGACTGAAGTTGAACAAAGACTATCCAGATGCTGTCAATAAATAAACTTAAAAGCACTAAACGTGTGTGAGGCCAAGTATCTTATATTCACTTCACTTAGCCTCGCCTCGCCTTTGACTAACCCTTTGTATATAGCCCTCTTTCTCAGTATTCAAACATCCATATTGTCTACTACAGACGTCGCTGTGATTAATCTACAAAGCCTTTTCTAGTAAGAGGTTGCGTCATTGAAATCCAAGTGACGTGCTCCAATAGATTCACACAGCCAGTTAAGGGATAATTATCTTAACTGGAGTGTATATGAAAACGCGAAAAAGCTATTCAAAAGAATTCAAACTGGACGCTGTTAGTCTGGTTACAGAACAAAATTACAAAGTTGCTGAGGCAGCACGTAGTCTTGGTATTAGCGCGAATATGTTAGGCCGCTGGCTTAAAGAGCAAGAATCTGAAGGTGCCCACGCATTTCGTGGCAACGGTAAGTTGACACCGGAACAGGAAGAAATTCGTCAGTTGCGAGCAGAAAATAAGCGCCTGAAAATGGAGAAAGAAATCTTAAAAAAGGCGACGGTCTTCTTTGCCAAAGAAACCAAGTGAAATACGGTTTCATTACCCAACATAAGAAGACCTGGCCGATTAGCCTGATGTGCCAAGTTCTGGGAGTCAGTCGCCATAACTATTACAGTGCCGTGCGACGAAACGAACAACATGAACCAGACCCTCAACATGATGAGCTAATCGAATGGGTACAGAAGATAGCAGATGCCAGTGACTTTACCTATGGCGTAAGGCGAATGAAACGCGCGCTGAATTCGCTCGGTTATCCGGTTGGAAAACAGCGTACGAGAGCCTTGATGAAAGAAGCCGACGTGAGCGTCAAACGGCGTAGAAAATACAAAGTAACGACCAACATCAACCATCAGCAACCTGTATTTGATAACGTGTTATCACGCGACTTTGATGCGCAAAAGCCAGACCAGGCGTATGTCTCTGACATTACCTATATCTGGACGCAGGAAGGGTGGCTGTATCTGGCCGTTGTCATCGATCTGTTCTCACGCAAAGTCGTGGGTTGGAGTATGGCTTCTCGGATGAATGCCCAGCTTGTGTGTGATGCCTTAACAATGGCTTTATGGCAACGTAAGCCCAAGGCAGGCCTGATACATCATTCGGATCGTGGTTCGCAATACGCGAGCCTACAATTTAGACAGCTACTGGCGCAGTACAAGGCAACAGGCAGCATGAGCAGGAAAGGTGATTGTTGGGACAATGCCGTTGTAGAGAGCTTCTTCGGCACATTAAAACAAGAGCGAGTGCAATGGCGTCATTACCAGAGCCGTCATGCTGCTCAGCAGGATATCCTGCAATATATTACTATGTTTTATAACAGCCAAAGAATGCACTCATATCTGGATTACAAAAGTCCAAACCAATATGAAGCTGACATGGCTAACTTAGGAAAAGCGGCTTAACTGGGTTGTGTGAATTTGGTTGACCACGTCAAAGTTACCTTTTTCATACCAAAGCAAGGTTGTTAAAGGAATTTAGGACAATGATGAATGATTTATTTGCCCCTCAAAATGATGAGCCAAAACTTACCGTTCTCTCAATGGGTGCTGGGCAGGACAGTACGGCATTATTACAGGCAATACTTCAATGAACCTGATTTCCGTAATAAGTACGCACCTAACGATTTTCTTGTGGTAATGAGCGACACAGGCAACGAGCATTCAGAAACCTATGAGCATGTGCGTTACCTTCAAAGCAAGTGCAAGGAACACGGTATTGAATTCGTCTTCATTACAAGCGATATGGGCTATCACACAGGCGATTGGAAATCACTCCAGCACTTCTACAAGGTCAAAAATGCAATAGGGAGTAAGGCATACCCTAAAATCTGTTCTCAGCGGCTTAAAATCGACCCTATCTATCGTTTTTTAGAAGACTATGTTGGTAAGCGATATGGTGTGAAAACGGGCAGAAAATCTGGCCTAAAACAGTTCGCTAAAGAGTCAGGCAAAATTCGTATGATCATCGGTATCGCTAAAAACGAAGAGAAGCGAATGACAAATGCTGAAGATAATAAGGCGTCTTGGTACCGCGAGTCAGTGACACACAGCTATCCACTTGTTGAACTGGGTATGGATAGAGCTGCTTGTCAAAAATACATAACTAGCCTGAATGAATCAGTCCCTCTTCCATCAAATTGTGTTTTCTGTCCCTTCCTCAGTTTGGAGGAATGAAACTTAGACGAAATAAGGCTGATGCATTGAAGGAGTGGGTAGCGCTGGAGCAGGCTAAGTTAAACAAATGGAGCCACCTTAATAGCATTGAAGTTACGACGAAATCAGGCAAGAAAAAAACTGAAAATCGAAACCTTGGCGTGTGGGGCAAACGATATCTGCCTGAAATGATTGAGGTGGCGAAGGAAAAATTCTCAGATTGGAGCGATGCCAGAATTCATGAGTACCGCATGAGTCACGGGCACTGCGTTAATACCTCATTTTAACTTATTGCGTTAATTGAACTAAAGGATTTCAAATGGCTGTACAACGAACATACCCAAAACATTGCTGCTTCTTTTGTCAGAAGCTTGTTAGCGGCAATGGGGCGGCAAAAGCGTCTCATTACCGCAAGCATGTGCGCTCTGGAGAGGCGGTAGAAATTGGACCGCATCATCCTGAATATCGTGGACAGATTGAATTTTTTAAAAATCATGAACAATAGAAGGCCTGTCTTGTTGAATATACAGCGTATCCACTGTTTGGGTGTATGGAAAATTTCATTATGAAAGAGGTGAATTTTCTCTCAAAGACATTAAAGAAGACCTTCTCCAGTGATTAGATAATATTACTCGTATTAACGATTAAACCATCTTCTCTCGTGGATAGGCCTTCGGGTCTATCTGCCCTCTTGCCTCTCTATATACCATGTCATTATATCTCTATCGAATTTGCTGTAGGAGGCACCATGAAACAGATAGAGACACTTTCACTTAAGAAAACAAAAGGCGGTCATCGCGTCTATCTTAACAACAAAACTCTTGAAAAGATTGGCTTTAAAGCTGGCGTCGGGTTTGAAGAGATTCACGAAGAAAATTGTGTTCGCATCGTCGTTAACCCAGATTCTGAGCGTAAGGTTTTAAACTGCGGTCGCGGCCCTTTAATGGATTTAAGAAACAAAAAGCTAGGTCAAACACTACCCGATTGCGAACGTGTGTCAGTCGACTACAAAGAGGGTGAAATCATCCTTCGTGTCTATCATCACGAGGAGCGCGTTAGAAAACGTGAAAAATCACTGATCAGCAAAGTTAAGAAGCGCGTGCCGTTACGAATGGGTGAATTATTCGCAGGCATTGGCTTACTTTCAAAACAACTGCATATGGGCCTGCTAGCTGCCGGTCTAAGTACAACCATGGCTTTTGGCAATGAACTGGAGCGTCTGCCAGCTGACGTGAATGTAAACTCTAATCCCATTTGGCAACAGACTGCACCTGACGCCGTGTTCGTTAATGACGACATTATGACTATGGATAAGAGTTTAGTGCCTGAACTTGACTGCCTAGTCATTGGTTACCCTTGCACTCCATTTTCAAGACAGCAAGGTGCAAATAGAAAGCGGGATTTGGATCATGATGCTGGAGCATTGTTCATTCCGACGTTAGATATCATTAATCGCGCAAACCCTGCACTCGTTGTTCTAGAGAATTCCGACAACATGCTGAATAGTACAACGCTGTCACTGATGGACAGAGTAATGTCAGCGACTGGTTACTATAGAACTGAAACCGTCGTTAATGGCCATGACCACGGAGATTTCGAAAGAAGAAAACGACTTTGCCTAGTGTGGGTATCTAAAGGCCTGCAAGGGTTGGATATGAGCAAACTGGTGCCAACCTGCACCGATGAAATACGCGTTCAAGACATTGTTGAACCCATGCCGTTAGATGATAAAGCATGGCGTGATATGTCGCACATTGCTAAAAAAGACAACGAGCACGGGCATAACCATAAAATGTGTGTAGCTGAGATGCACGATAAGACAATGCCAACAATCCCAGCCACATATGCTAAATGCAAAGCGGATACTCCACTTATAGCGCACCCTGAAGACCAATCACTACACAGACTGTTAACTGTTTCTGAGCACGCCAATGTGCGCCGCATGGAAGGCGAATATAAACAAGCAGTAGTGTCTATCGGTGACGGCTCGCATCACCTTACAACACGAACCAACGCAACTGGAGCGCATATGATGCTTGGCAATTCGGTGGCTCCTCAGCCATGGGCAGCTGTGGGCCGACATATCGGGAATTGGTTAACAGGAGATGAACGAGTTGAAGCGGTTAATCAGGGGTTGGTTTCTGTGAAAACATTACTTGAAGACAATGGGCAACTTGCAATGGCGTTTTAAACGTCATTCAAGTCCATCGTTGACGAGGTAGCAGAGGCTTGCCATCTCACTACTCAATATAAAATTTAGCATTATCAGCGGTTGAGAATGACATTATCAAAAGGGTAAAGCTATGGATTTTATCAACGTATTTACTGTTCGTTTTATCGAGGAGTTAGTTTACGAATTTAAGCATGAGAAGACTAAGTTGATCACACTGTGCCGTGAAGAGGCCATGTCACACGCGCAAGCGCTTATCGACTCAATGGAAGAGTCCTCTTATCTTGATTACACATACGTCATTGTATCAGGAAGTGTCCTTGGTCAGGCCGGAGAGCCTATAGATTTATTCTTTCACCGAACCTGTTGGGGTGATGATGCTGAAGTTAAGGATAATGTGGCCAACATTGAAGAAAACCCCAGTGACTTAGCCCTTCTTGATATTGAAGTAGTATCTTCCAAACGACAAGTTAGGTCTGGGCTGAGTTCCATTTCCATGTCGTGTTTAACTGGCTTAGTTTAAATATGTCTTCCGAAGTAATTTTTACCTTACGTAAAATTGGGGATGTGTGGGTTGAAGTCATACCAAGCTGCTTCAATCTTTCACTTTATCTACATCGGCATCCCGATTACGTAATACGCCAATTGATAGATGATAAACAGCTACTGGACAAGGAGGGGAAATACCGTTTACCACCTACTTCAGACTTACAAGCTATGCTGTACCGTGCTTTAGAGTCATGCACCGATAGCGAAGGCTATACCACCCGCATATTTTATCACTTCTCTAGAATGGCGATTTCGTCAGTGATCAATCAGTGGATTGAACATAAATTTCCACAGGTATTAGCTAAGGCGAATCCCTCTTTATAGTTTTAAAGCTTAATACTTAAGACTATTTAGAGATACGCTAAACACGGATTATAAGCACCTTACTGGGGTTGCGTGATGTTATCATCGCCTAACATATGGATTGTTATTTACTACTCAGAGGGACTTACCTTGTTTAAAAAATCAAAAATTGCTTTCTTAGTTTCAGGCTTGTTAATCGCGTCTGGCGCTTCAGCATCATCCTCTCATCTTCATGTTGATAAAAAAACGAACTCAGCGACTATCAGTAGCCTGCAAACAGCGGTAAAAGTATCTGCGAAGGACGAGCCAAAGGCTTTGACCGTTGCTGGTAAAACCATGGTGCTTGATACCATTAAGTCTGCGAAAGATGGTCTGTTGTATAGCAGCGAAAACAAGCGAGATTTTGTACTTTTAAAAGAGAAAGATGGTAATCGTTACGGCAGCGCCGTTATTGACGGAGTAAGCTACAACATCTTCAACGGTTTAGTTACCCCTGTGGATGTTCCTGAGTCATCAGACCATGCTAGCGATTACCTCGTTGAGCCAGAAAGAGATGATAAATCCAGTAAACGTCAGCTTAAACGCATCCAAGAAGAAAAAGAACGAAAGGCTATACTAGAGCTGAACAAAGATTTTTCAAATGTGTCAGCTACATCATCTGAAATAATCGCATACAGTGGGCAATCATACACACCTGAAACGTTTCCGATTATTGTTGGTGGTCAGGAAATTCTTCCTCGCAGCATACCTACCGAAAGGGCTTATTCACCCCGTGATTTACGTGGGAATGACGTATTTAGCCCTGAGCAAGTAACGGCGATTAAAAATAACAATACTACGCTAAAGAATTTTGCAGCTGAAGATGGAACGTTAACTGTTGATATCGACCACCTTCTCCATACAGGTGCAGTTCTTGAGTCATATGAAGAGTTTGGCGCCTCAAGCATAGCGCGACTATCGGCACAAATTGACTCTTCAATTGATTCATCGAATGTGATTCTCGACAATAGTTTTCTTGGTGATGTTCAGCTGAATAATAAATCGATAACGCTCATTCACGATTTTGCTGATTTCCCAGTTGGGAACTCGTTAGTTGATGAGTTTAACGGTGAATCAGAAAGTATCATCTATCTAGCAACCGATATGGAAAGTACATATTGGGGGGATAGAGGTGAAGGTACCTGCGGCTTTGCCTATCTAGGTTCTGTCGTAGACATGAAGACGCCGGACGATAAGGCCATCGCTAATACTGGGCCAAATGACTTTGATAGCGCTTCACCAGAATGGCAATTCGCAAATATCGATGGTGTATCTCGCACGGGTTGTCTTGATAGCCGTGTCCTGCTTCACGAAATCGGCCATAACATCGGCTTAAATCATGATGCGATTACCGAAAATATCGACTTTACCGATGAAAATTACGCTTATACGTTTAATCGAGGCGCATTGCTTGCTCCTACATATGATGAAAACGAAACGGTAACTGAGCGCGGTAAGTACTCTCTAATGGCCTACCCTTGTACTGATTGTAGTTATGAGCCTTTATTGAGTAGTCCAGACAGATACCAATTCGAACTAGGTACTAGCGCATATGAAGTAGACGGTGCTGATGCAGCACTTTATGCTGAATCGGCTTTCTTCCTTAAGTATCTTCCTAAAGATAAACAGGTGAAGTTCCTTCCTGCATCTGAAGTTGAGCGCGACCCTCAAACAAACAGAGTCACTAAAAAAACGTATTCACTGCCTGAAGTTAGTGGAGCAAGCGTCAAAACACTTGTCGTTCGCAATTGGAGAGAAGACACTTGGTATGCTTATGACCTGCCAGTTGGTACCGATACTTTTTCAATTTTAACCACAGATATGCCTTATACTGGTGATGCCTATGTACTTACTGGTCTGAACGTGAACGGTACTGTTCAAGGTGTACCTCTTTACAAGTTTTATATGGGCACAGGCACGTCGCCTGAAACGTCCTCTATACTTCCTTCGTCGTCTACGACAGACCACGTTTATCCAGAAACACTACAAGTAGGCCAGCGTAACGAAATATCCTACAAATTAACGGATGAGGCGCTATCTGAACTTCGTGAACTCCAAGATAATGAGGATTACAGTAAGTGGCAATTGGTCATTGATGAGCCCTATGAACTTGAGGAACGCTTAGGCACTGGTGCTAAGGTTGAATTAACCTCTACTTTAGAAAGCGTATTAGAAGACGGTGTGATAAGTTTTGCATTTGATGTGCCTAATGCATTCCCAACGCAAAAGTATCTCGACTTATTGAATAATCAAGATGAAAGCCAATTTGATTCTTTCGTTGTATCTTCAAGAGTTGAGTATGAGCGAGCGGTAGACTTCGGGGCTCCTTACACATCATATATTGGTTATACGTACTTTACATTAGCCCTTGATGGAAATGATATGTTGGCGGGTACCAGCATTGTGGCCGACAGCGAATTCGTCTTTTACCGCAAAGAAGAACAAGAAGAACCTCTTACTTTGTCATTCACTCTCGAATCTTCATCTGGTCGGTATGAATACGATGTTAGCGAAGGCTTTGCGAGAACAGGTGTCAATGCAAACGCTATAGTGTCTACCAGTGAAGTTGATAACGGTGATGGCACAATGACCGTGTTCGTCGAGGTTGATGCATCTGTAATTGACCAGCCTCAAGGGGATGGCTATTTTATCACTGTGACCAATAGAAACGGGCTTCCAGCAACAGCTACTACGCTACTTAAAGATAACGACATTCCGTATTTTGATGGTCCTTCATCATACCTGACAGATGATACCGCAATGATAGTTAGTGTTCCGGTTTATGATCTTCAACCGGGCGTAGAATACGTAGCTGAAGCGCGAGGCTATTATTCTGTCAACGATGATTATGATTATGTGACTTATGTTGATGTTGATGTGTCTATCGAAGATATTGATGAGACTTCTAAACAACTAACAGCGACATTTGAGCTAAATAGAAAATACGGTACTGATGATAGATTTGGTATAGCAATCGCTCCAATGCTTGAAGACGGGTCGCCAAGCGATGAAATATGGATGCCTACAAGGGCTTACACGTTTACGATAGAGCAGAATGTTGCGCCAGTCATTACGTGTTTTGATGAGAATGACCAAGAGGTTGTCTCTGATGTATGTCGTATACCTACTGCGGGTATCGGCGAAACGCTCATCTCCGAGTATTATGTTTCAGACCAAAATACCCAAGATACGCTAAGTTTTGACTGGACGATAAACTCAGATTTGTTTGGTACTGAAATATCAGGTGATGCGGGGCAAAACCTTACCGTGAATTTCCCTGAACAAGCAGACAAAGACTGGGAAGAGCTATCGTATTCGCTTCAAGTGAGTGATGGCAAGTTATCCACTTCGTCTACCTTTATTCTGGTAAATGAGAACTATGAAGCGAATGTGGCACCGGTCATTACATGTAATGATGGATGTTCGTCGACTGTATCTGGTACCGGCGACTACACATTTTCTGCATACTCTGTAACAGATGAAGGTGAAGACGATCCATTAACTTTCCAGTGGTCATCTGAAAATAGCCCCTTCCCTATTGAGCAAGTTGGTAACGATGTAGTCATCGCATTCCCTGACTCAGTAGATACTTCTTGGGAGAGCTTCACGTTAACGCTAACTGTTACCGATCAGGACATGAACGGCGGCCTAAGTTCAACTGAGACCTTTACTCTTGTTAATGCTGATTATGACGATGGCAGTAATGGTGGTGACGGAGACAATGGTGGTGACGGCGGCAACGGTGGTAATGGCGATAATGGCGGTACAACCACCGACGTTCCTCAGAGCAACCTTAACTCAAGCGATTCGGGTGGTGGCTCGATGGGCTTCTTAACCACTTTATTCCTTGGTTCTATCGTTGCCCTACGTAGAAGAGTGAAGCGTTAATGAATAGTTGGTTAGGCAACTCTCGATTTATTAAGGGTGTGTAACGCTATCAATTCTGAAACAGAATATTTGTAAACCCCCTTATTAAATTAGTTCGACCATAGACAAGACGCCTTTATAAAGGCGTCTTTTTTACTCCTCTCATAGGGGTTGCGCTATTAGAAACAGTGTTACGCTAAATTGGTGTTAGTACATTTTTAGGAGCTGCCATGACACCTTTTGATATCGTAAAACTGGGCTTTTTTTGCCATCTTATTTTGTTTTCTCTTGGCGCTGTATTTCACTATTTGACTAAAGAGAATTACGAACCATTTAATTTTGCCGTTCCTAATATCACATCACTTTTGGGATGTGCTGTTGTGTTAACCGTTTATGTTTGTTCAGCAGACTTTGATTCGTTCAGAACGTTCATTGATTTTGCTGGCGCGGCCGTTTATTTCATGGTGGCAGTGCTTTGGTTGCTAGGCGCGGCGATAGGCGTGGCTATTACTTTGGGCTTTACCAAATTCTTAAACGCTAATTAGCCGATAATTTATTCGCGTGGCGATGCTGCCAATTTTCCAATTATTGCGGCATTGCCACGTTTACTCATGAAATTTTTTGCTTAAGAAAAGTGAGAAATTTACTTTTTACTCATTCTGACATTTCCTCCTTTTCTTAATCTTATCCTTCGACGCTAACGCTTTCTTCCATAGACTTGCCATACACCGTTTTGGCTACCTTGCGTTATCTCAACTACTGCAACAATACACATATCAAGAGAAAAGAGACTACCGTGATGCAAGTTGATATGTTTGGCAGTGCGCCTGTACCAATAAAGCGTAACCCAGTAGATATAAAACGATACGATTGGGAGCAAAAGCTTGAAGACGTCATGTTCAAACGTGAACAAGGTGACTTTGTAAGTGCCTTTAATCCCGCGTCGAACGTTACCACTTATCGCTCTGGATCTAGTGCTCGTGCCGATATATTAGGTTACATGCGTGCCAAGTCGCCTATTGGAATCTGTATTTTAGATGCTTCATCGCCCGTGAGAGCCCTAGTGGCAAGCTATGTTTCTCAAGGTGGCCATGTCTTTATTGATAGCGGTGCGTTTCGTGTCTTCAGAAAGACCCTTAAAGAACCTAAAACACCTCCGATTAACTTTAACAAGGTCTTCGCTTTCTATCGCGATGTTATCAATCAGTGCGATAGCCATGAAGGACTTATTGTCGTCGCGCCGGATGAAGTCGGCAAACAGCAAAATAGCTACGACCTATTAGTGCAATATCACCAAGACATCGAAGAATTCCACCAGCAAGGTGTATCTGTCATGGTACCCATGCAGAAAGGAGCTTTGTCTATTGAAGAACACTATAACCGATGCCGTGAGCTATTGGGTTTTGACTTCATTGTTGGTCTGCCGTCCAATGCAGAAGCGTTGTCTCCCAAAGAAACATTTGATTTTGTACAAGCCGTTAATCCATCACGGGTTCATTTTTTGGGATGCGCTGAAACTGCTTTAGTTCACGAGGCCAAATTTAAAGCGCCACTCACCCATTTTTCTTGTGATGCTACTAAGCTTCGCAAACACATCGGTAAAGGCCGTCTGCTCACTGAGATGCACAATCAGGTACTTGATGAAGTGGTTCAGTGTGCGCAGCATGGCAAATCGCACGCCTCGATATCAGGCATTGAGAGCTGGGATGAAACTGAGGTTCTTGGTGATTTATTAGGTCACTATCATTGCCTGCCCCGTAATGCTCAGGCCAACTTCGCCAAAGCACTTAACGTGTCTATGAAGGACATAGAAAGTGCTGAAGATAATGATGACTTGTGGACGTTATTAGGGGCCTTTAATTACTGCCCTGATTACGACGTTTCGCAATTTTTTGATACTTACTGCCGCAGCACAATCAGCCCTCAGGTTAGAACTAACACCATTGAGACTTTAGCTAATTTAGACATCGTATAGGAACGCATATGTCAGATAAAACAAAACGTGTAGATGAACTTACTAATAGCCAGCTTGATAAAGCTATTCAGGATATTATTCAGTTCTACGATTTTACCTTCTTTGGTGAACGTGGGGTGGATGAGCCTTTAGGTCTTTGTTTCGCGCTTGAATACCAAGCGGCATCATTTGGACTTGTCGGTGACTGGCTTTATGAGGATGTGGAGAAGTACAACAGTGCCGACATGATGCAAGAGTTAACAACAAAACTAAACGAGAGAGCGGCTGTGGCCTCTGAAAAAACAAAGTACTTTTGGGAAAACTATATCAAACCCAACCTACCCTACTAGCCCCGATAAAAGGCGAGCTATCAGCTCGCCTTATTTGTCTACCAAGGACGTGAGTGAGACCCTTGCGTTATCCAGCCAGACGGTAAAGTGAACTCATAAATTAAGACGGAGTTCGCTATGTTAGATTATCAATCAAGCTTTGGTTTTGACCATTCAGATACCGGCACTTACATTGCCCCAGTAGAGCCAGTTTCCACCAGCAAAACACTAAAGGCTCTTCAAGAGGCTGGTGAAGACTACGAATGGTACCCCACGACCCAAGTCCAAATTGACACCATTAAAAACGATATCGCTCGACTGAAGGAAGCCTATGAGATTTCTGGTCGTAACGAGAAGCCAACTATCCTAGATATTGGTGCCGGAGATGGTCGTGTGGTAACAGCGCTGCGTGACTTACTTAATGAAGAAAATGATAGGCTAGATGAGCCGTTCAAAGCGTATGCAATAGAAAAAAGCACCGTCCATATCAACAGCTACCGTTCAAAAGATATAAGTCTAGTAGGTACTGATTTTTATGAAACCAACCTAATTTCTAAAACCGCTGATTTTGCTTTTGTAAACCCGCCGTATAGTGATTATGCCGCATGGGTAGCTCGTATCATTGAGGAGCTTGATTTTACCGTGTTGTACGCGGTTATCCCTCAACGCTGGGTAGATAACAAAGACATTAAGGCCGCGATGCAAAACCGTGGACTGGAATACAGTGAAATTCTTGCGGAGTCTGATTTCTTCGATGCTGAGCGAACGGCTCGCGCCAAAGTGCATGTTGTTCGCTTTAGCTTCATGGATATGAGCGCAGAAGCGGTAGCGGAAGAGATGGCGGCCTATGAAAAGCGCTTTAAAGATAGAAACCGCATGTTTCACCCGTACCGTGCGTCTTTAGGTATTAATAAAACATCGCCTTTTTTGATGTTTATCGATAAAGAGCTAGGCCTGAAGAAAACCAACTCTTCGACGACAAACGAATTTAATGAGCACGTAGAACGCGAGCGTATCAAACGTGAAATGAACGATGAAACGTCGGAAACCTTTGAGGTCGTAAAAAGCCGTGGCGTGCTGTGGGCGCTTCTAGACCAATACGAAAGGGATATGACACGCACACTGGACCAATACAAACTAATAGGCCAATTGGACGGAGCGCTATTAGGTGAGTTAGGCGTCAAACATGAAGACTTAGTAACGGGCGTTCGCGCCAAGCTTCTTGGCTTTCGTCGCGTATATTGGTCGATGTTATTTAACCACCTCGATGTGATAAAGGAAAAGCTCACCAGTGAAAATAAAACCGCACTGCTTAATGAGCTTTCACAGACGGCGCTTGATTTTACGTATACCAACGCTGTTTATGTTATCTCGTATGCGGTGGACATGGGTAACGAATTGATTGAAGACTCGCTGATCTCTGTTTATAAGAAATTGACTAGCGAAGAGTCTATTTTGCGCTACTACAAGTCAAATGAGCGTGTTTTCTCTGACCGCTGGCGTTACAGTTCCTATGAAGAAAGCGACCCGTCACGCGAATGCAAACGCGTGCTGGACTATCGCTTTATTCACTCTGGATCTAGTAACTTTAGCTCTTACTCATGGGAGCATGGCATCAATGAAAATACCCGTCAGTTCACGAATGATTTAATTGTTGTCTTTCGTCTACTGGGTTATAGCAATTTGCATATGTCAGAGGCCTACGAAAACATGGAAGCAGGCAAAGCGTATATGATTCGAGGTAATACGCCTGATGGTAAGACTATTGACCTGCTTAAAATCAAGTACTACCTAAACGGCAATCGCCATTTAGCCTTCAATCAGGCCGCGATGCTTAAATTTAACGTCACCATTAGCCGTCTTCTAGGGTGGTGTCGTTCTAAAGAAGACTTTGCCGATGAGACTGACAGTAAAACAATGCCCACGGATGAAGCATGGTCTATCAGTGACACCATGAAGATTCAGGCAAACAATATTCTCTCGTTGACTTGCCAGCCTCAATAATTAACCTTCCCCTTTAATGCCCTTCTTTTTCTAAGAAGGGCTATTTCCTTTCTAGCCCTTGCCATATCAGCATTTTAGTTAAGCTAAATATCATACAGAACACAACGTTTTTATGTCTTTGCTAACAAAGGAGAATGCTATGAAATTCAGATTGCTTGTTGATGAGAACGAAAAAGAACTTACCGTACTCACTGAAGACGGCGGGATTGCTTGTATCCGCGAAGCTGACGATATATCGCCGAATGAGCCTCGCATAGCAACAACGGACTATTACCATACCCGTATAACAGAGCTTGAATCAGCTACCCCTGAAAATCTGTTTGATTTGCTTGGCGAAGGTAAGATGTCTTGTGATGACTGGGCCGATGAACAATATAACAGTCTGATATTGATACAGGATGCGCTTTCTTGGTTGTCACCTACCGAAGTGGAGTGGAACTTATGTGACTCAATATTTACTGAGTTCTTTCCTAATACTAACGTGAAGGTTTGAGAATGAGTATTCGAATCAATAATGTCGGAAAAAGGCCACCTCTTAACTGGCGCAGTCATGCTCATCCAATTCACACCGATATCCAGCCTGTAGTTTCCGCAATTCGCTATGGAAAGCGGCGTATTGCTCAAGAACGTTTTGATAAGCTTTGTATACGGTTGAATTTGATGAAGTGGGAAGCATCGATTGTTGCCAACCTTATACGTGATACGTGCGCTAGTAATAACATTTCTTTTAGATAATCTCGTGGCGCTGGGCAATGTTCCTGCGCTACATTCAATGCCTTTCTTTCATCTTTCGTTGGTGAAAAAAATACTTTTATCCACAGGTTAAACAGAAGGTGTCCACATTTTATGTGGATGCTTTTTGTTCAGTTTTAATCATGTTGAACAATACTTTATCTTTGATAGACAAAGTATTTTTTCCCATTTAATCAGTTTTGAATTATAAAAGTTGAAAAAATTGTGGTTTCGCATTAAGAGTCAGGGTTGCGTTATCGAAACAGGTGACATAATAAATACGTCCACAACAACAGCACAGGAAATTGCTATGAACACTGCGACCTTTCAAACCTTTGATGAATTTCTTCGCCCTATCTATGACAGCAAAGTGGAGAAGTATATTTCTTTTATGGATGTGCCACCTTCATTCGAAAAGTTCAAGCAAAGCTATCTCGACACTCAAGGTTTGAAGCCTTGGCTTGAATCAATGCATGGCCTTAATGCTACAGATAAGCAGATTTATTCAATCTTGAACATGTACATTAAGCACGCCAAAAAAAGCGTCTCAGATGTGCCTCAGCTGCTTGCATGGTTAGATAGATACTACGACATCACATTGCCACTCATTGAAGGTATCGCTACAAGTGAGTATTGGGAAAAACGTCTGTCGGCATAGCAGGAAACTTTATTGGCACTATTCTCTGTAGCCCAGTCATTTCTGGGCTTTTTTATTTATTAACTACGCTTAATCCTCCATATCGTTAAAGCCATATTTTTCGCGTGTTAATTGCGTTTGGTCTCTCTTAATCATGTCAATATTGACTAGTCTTTTAATGGATTAATATCAATTTTTAAACGTGAAGAATTGCTGTTAAAACTGCTCGTTTCTAAGCTCCTATATCTTCGCTCATAGACACAGCATCAGCACTTCTACCCCACTTGTCATATATTGGGGCGTCATACAATAGCGTTGTTGGAAAAACAAGGTTATTTAAGCAATTTGAGGTACTTATGACTGTTCTTAATACTAATCACTATGACTCTATGAAACAGCCTTTATTCTTTGGCGAAGCGCCTGATATTGTGCGTTTTGACGAATCTAAATATGAAATCTTTTCTCAACTTTTAGAGCGTCATAAAGGGTTCTTTTGGCAGTCTGCGGAAATTGATGTGTCTGACCTTAGAAAGGACTTAGCATCAATGACACCTGCCGAGCATCATATCTTTACGGCTAATCTGAAGTATCAATCGCTGTTGGATTCTGTTCAAGGCCGTGCGCCAGTTATGGCATTTTTACCAATTTGTTCTAATCCGCAGTTAGAAGCATTTATCGAATACTGGTCTGCAACTGAATCTGCTATCCATGCGGAAAGCTATACCCATATTATACGTAGTGCGTATGATAACCCTGCTGCCATCTTCGATAGTATCAAACTTGATGACGCTATCATGAAGCGTGCAGAGTCTATTACTAAATACTATGACGACCTAATCGTGCATAACAATGTCTACAGTTTACTGGGCTTTGGTATCCATGAAGTGAAGGGTGTTGTATACGATTGTACAGAGCGTGCAATGAAGAAAAGATTGTACCTTGCATTAGTATCTACTAACGCTTTAGAGGCAGTACGCTTCTACGTTTCGTTTGGATGTACCTTTGCTTTTGTCGAACGCCGTCGAGCAGAATCTGCCGGTAAAATCGTTCGTCTCATTGCTCGCGACGAAGCACTTCATTACACAGCAACACAACACATGATCAATATTCTCAGCAAGGGCGAAGATGACCCTGTTGCTGCCGAAGTTATCAAAGAGTGCAAGCAAGAAGCGATAGAGATTTATCAGACCGTTGTGAAGCAAGAAGAATGGGCAGAGTACCTTTTCAAAGATGGCTCCATGATTGGCCTAAACGCGAATATTCTGTGTAACTATGTTCGCTTCATTGGGCAGGAGCGTGCCCGTAGCATTGGTCTTGATTTAGGGTATGAGAAGCTTTCAAACCCTATCCCATGGATTAACCATCACCTCACCTCTGATAACGTACAGATTGCACCTCAGGAATCAGAGCTCGCAAGTTATTTATCAAATTCAATCGATGCCAGTGACACCGCTGATTTGGAAGACTTCGCAGATTTTGAGCTGTGACCGGAAACAACAAAATTTAAACGTGTCTATGAGGGAGTGTGGTTAGCCACCTCCCTTTTTTTGTCACCTGCTTCCTGCATTTCCTCGATAGACCTTCTTTCTTACGTTCTAACCACTTGCGGTATCTCAGTTAGCGTTAATCTAAATATGTACACAGAACAACGCATCACCGGATGCAAACGCTAAAAGGAAAACGCTATGAACATCGACACTATCTCTAAAAACCAAATCAAAGAATTCCTTGATGATAACGACTTTGCCGGGGTGTTTCGTCAACGTATCGCCGCATGGCACGACCACAAAGCTAAGTTATCACTAGAAGTGTTTGTCGTAACTGCCTGCTCTAACGAAGAAGGCGCGTCTTGTTATGATGAGTCTGTACGCTTTATCACAGGCTCTTCATTCGAAGTTGTATTCAATGGTAAGACTTACAAGCGTGATAGCCGTTCTGAAGCTCACAGCTTAGTTGAAGCGCTGCTTGAGAAGCATGCCGAATACCTTGAAGAAATCGCGTAGGTGGTATCATATGACTAATGCACAGAAGCGTCGGTTCGCCTCATGCTGGAAGAAGGAGTACGAGGCCACGCTTAAAATTAACAGCCTACAAGCTGATTTAGATAAAGCCGAAATACTCGGCCTGCCAAAAGCGCGATTAAAAAGTCGAATCGCAAGCTGGCAAACTAAACAAACGCAGAGCCTTCAGGCTATCGAATCTATGATAGAGAAAGGTGAAGTGAGTGAAGATACAGCCAGTGAATGTAAAGACGTCTTAGGTAACCTCTACGGCTATGTTGCTGATTGCTACTACTGCCTGTATTTGGATAGTGTGGCTGCCTGATGAATTATCTTCGATAGACAAAGGGGCAATGCCCCTTTTTTTGTTTAGGGCACTATAGAAACAACGATGATGGTTTGACTGTCGTCTCGAAGTCCAAGTCGGTAAATTGCGTAACCCATTGCGCAACGGCTTCCTCCCCAACAACACCGTGTTCGAGCAATTTATTTATTTCAGTGTGTTGAGGCTCTATTTGCGGTTCTTGGCCTGTAACATTCGCTAGCTGTTTGATTCCATTTATTGCGATGATTTGATGCATGATGTAAATCTCCTTTGTTGATTTACGGCAACCTTATATCCAAGATTTCTAATTGCAAATTTCCTTAAAATATCTACCACAGAGGTAGATTTTTGGGATATTTCTGGTGCCTTTTTGTTCATTGCTAACTATCTCTATCGAAGACCTTGGTGCGCCACTTGCGTTATTTTTATCCATGAAAGTATAGCCGTATCGACTTAATAACGGAGATACACATGAACCCAGTCAAAATTGATAATCAACTTGTTGAACAAGCCTTTTTTCTTCAGCGCTCTTTGACCCCCTTAACGCAACTCGTTAGTTTTGCAAACCTACACCAGTTGATGAAGGCATTTAAGATTAGTGAGATCACTATCGAAGAAGTTGATTGTCATGATGATAATAACGGCTATGTAGAAACTCGCCCTGTTAGCGCGACCTATGATGATGCTGCTATTGAAGAAGCAGGCGGTCTAGACTTCGTGCTTTCCACCATTAAGTCTATGTTTAATGTTGAGTTGGAACGAAGTGAATTTCACGAGGAAATTGAACAGGTCATTCACTACCTAGAGGATGATTTTGTTGGTGATTACCTTGATATTGAAAGCGATGTGGATTACGAAGAGATCCTTGCGGGATTACAGGAGGTCGGTGAAACGCGCATTGATATTGAAATGCTTGAGGCGTTTATATCAAAAACGATTGAGGAATTCACCGAGTCACACGAACAAGTGAGCGCTGTGTTAGCGAGCCTCTGTAACCTAAAAACTGAAGACACCAGTGACAATGAGGCGCAATAGTGTCATCTATTGCATATAACGCCTCTATCCAGCAGCACGCGCCGGTATCGATAGATGCCGATGCGCTCCCTGCTATTAACGTTAAAGACGTCAAATTAGCGCACTTTATTAAAGCCTATCCACAATACGCGCCTTTGGTAGAAAGCCTTGCATCAATGGTTGAGCCAAGACGGTATTTGTCGGTATCCGTTCATGTAACGAACTTTCAAACCTGTAAGCGCAGCTGCTTGGACACGGGGTGGCATTTAGACGGCAAAATGAATAGGAATGAACCCGAACAGTATGCATTAATTTGCTTCGGGCCTGACGGAACCAGAACGATGTTCCACCAGCACTCTTTCGATTCCAATGCTGTCAAAACTGCCCCATCAGACATGGAGGGCCGTCGCGAGTTATTCACGCACATACTCGGACACGATTTACACGATGAAAGCAAAGGTTTTGAGGTCGGCAATGGCGTCCCTATCACTTATACGACTTTCGATTTTCATAAAGGTCGAATTGCGAATAATGGACGCCGCGTGTTTATCAGAGTCATGTCGAGCAACGTTATAAGACACAAAGCGTTGAAGCGAAGGTCTTAAAACTTCCTCCATAGAAATTACAGGTGTGCTTGCCATATGCCTATGTGCCGTATGTTTGAGGTATTAATTAAGGAGGTTCTGCATGAGCATTACACTAAAATCTATCACGCCCCACGGTGATACCAAAGCAGGCTTCAATGCCACACTGAATGTTGAGGGTTCAGCTGTGCCATTAGAAGTGAAATACGACATTAACGCTGATAATAATCCCATTTTGCATGTATTAGACGGGAATGGTGAATCAGTGCTCACGACCTACGTCGACGAAAGCGATAATACCCGCCCTTTCATAGCGGTATCTGATACGCCAGCCATGGTGATTGCAACATTTGATTGCACGAGTCTACATATCATTCGAACGGATGAAGGGGTTGTATTTGACGTTTGGGATAAACGTAACGATTGCGCAGCAATTGATTCAACATATTTGTTCATTGACGAGTTGCTAGAGACTACCGAAATCTCACAAACAGATAGCGCTCTCTGATAGACAGTATAACGTCGGCCCTCAATGATGCGGGGCCGGTTGCGTTACTGCAAGCCATAGTAATCTAGTTAACAGTTAAGCAATGAACAACAGGAACCCATGCTATGTCATCACTAAAAGATTTATACCGCACGCGCCTTATCACTAACAACACACCCACACAGAATAGTGCAGGTAAGAAAGTACACATCAAGTTCACCGTAGATTTGGTTACTGCCCTTGATAATCGCCCTTCATCTCCAGATTATGATGAAGAGGTAAACATGACTTCTGGTAGTGCATTTTTTATAAGATATCGTCAACCAGACGGCACTTTTAATACCGTAAAGGCTAACTTCAAAGAGCAAGCAGAATCATTCGTAGAGCAGCTTAGAAATCCAGACAGCGAGCTATACCAAACGACTGAGGAGGCATAGTCATGATATTAGTCACTCGATTTGTAGCAGAGGCTATTGTAGCCGAGGTTGGTATTGATAATGTTGTGGAAGATACCGACTCAGATATTCAAGTGCTAGCAGTTCCAAGCGACCTTAATATGGATGATATTCGTAATTATGTCATTGCACAGCACGGTGGCAATGAAGATGACGCTGATGTTGATATGGAGTACTCATTCAACAATGTCGACATGACTTCTCAATTACGTGAAACTTTTTACTGGGAGGAGTAGTTTAGCCTGCTATTTAAAAGTGAAAAACCCGTCATTAAGACGGGTTTTTTCTTGAATTTTGTTCTATTGAAGAAGCTTTAGAATGCGTAACGCAAGTTCGCACCCATGAAGTCTACGCCATCCCACATTTCGTAGGTCGCGCCAATAGCTACATTGTTTGTGAAGTAGTAGTAGGCCGATGCACTGAATGCGGTTTCTGATTCATCAGCGATGTCTAGGTAACCAATTTGGGCACTTAGCTCTAGTTGGTCAACAACCATTGAACGAACGCCCACAGCAGCACCGAAGCCGTTTTCGTCTTCTGAGCCAGACTCGCCTTGTGCTGAAGCGCTAAGCTCTAAGTTTTCATATGTGATCTGAGCAAAAACGTCAGTGTTCTTAGTCACGCCGTATTTATAACCAGCACCTACTGACACTTGTGATAACTCAACGTCTACAGTAATACCTGAAATTGTTTCATCTTCACTTACTTCACGGTAACGGCCAGTAAGGAAAAAATTCTCTCCTAATGATTTTAGGAACGAAGCGTTAAAGCCAGATGGTGATGCGTCATCGTCATCGAAGTCGGCTTCTACGTAGCCTACTTCAACAAGATCCCATTTTGGTGCATTACCCGCATAATAATCAAATGCACAAATTAAGTGCGATGCGAAATCTAGCACCACTTTATACTTTCGTCTACAGGTGAAACATCTTAATTATTGATGTACCTCAATTTTGCAGTCTCGGCATCACTCTTGTGTCTTCGGTAGATTTTTTTTGTTCTCAGAGAATACAAAAATAGGGGATATTAGCAATATATAATTTACTGAGTAACTGATGTATGCAAAGAGCAGAATTTGATTCCATGGCTCATCATGCGAACATGTATGTAGAGTATGAAGGTGATTTGTTTTACGTCATCGCTACAAACTTCCCAGAAGCTCTGTTCGCACTTGTACCAAGCAAAGGTGAATTTCCTGCCGACGAATGGATGTGGGTTCGTTGTGAAAGTGTTTCTCTCCGTAAACCAGCAAAAGTCATAGCATTTAAGTAATTACCCATAGTTATTAGTTGTCCTTGATGGACATTCTGTTACCACTTGCCACATTCTAAATATAGATATTCTACCTACATGCAATATGTAGGAGAACACACATGCATACGCAATTGGCGACAACAAATGCACGCAATATTATTATTCATGCTTCACTAGCTGACATTGAAGCCACCCGCTCTCATCGATTCACCGTTTCCTTTGATGGGGAGCAATATCAGGCCGTATTCCCTGAGCCATTATCAGAATTATCCTGCGGATTCACCACTAAGCAGGAAGCGTGGTGTTATGTAGTTACTGAGCGCGTAAAGCACCCTCAGGGCAACATTTGGCCTCTCGATAATGCCATTTACGTCGCCGAAATCCTTTGGGGTGTTTTCAGTGATGTAACCACAAATGATGACGACTATATCGAACAACCGTTTCTACATTTTGATGTAGGCACAGAGCGATTCGAAATCTGGTTATGGTTTGAAAACTATTTTGATTTATCTGTGATGACCGACTTAATGGGAGCTGAGTAGAACGATGAGCATGTTCAGTCAGGTTTTTAAGGCTATTACATTGTTTAAGAGTGCATCTGTTGCCCAGTTATCAGAGTTCGCTCACAAGAAGGGGCAAGGATTTTCAGCATCTGCATTCAGTACAATGAAAACGGGGGCTCGACGCACCGTTAATACGGATGTGTTGCTTGGTATAGGTTTGTACTTCAACGTTTCTCCCTCCTACCTACTGGAGGGTAAGCCCCACAACAGTGATGTGTACGGTTTTGTCGAGGAGGGCCGAGGCGTAACCGCATTTCTTATTTCACCAGTACTATTATCTTTGGTGGACTATCTCGGTGACTACTCCCCGCCATAAATGGCGAGGCTTCTTGTTTCTTAGGCTGCAACCCGTTCGTGACGGGAATTACGCTGGCCTCCACAAGCAGAAACGACAAGTCCTGCCGCTTTAAGCTTTAAAATGCCTTGTTCAAGGATGTTCAGAGAGGCATTCAAATCTCTATCAATATCCTTTGAACCGCAGTTAGGACAATCCCACTTTCTTACCGAAAGCGGCATGTCATCCATTTTGTGTCCACAGCAGTTGCACGTCTTGGAACTGGCGTACCACTGGTCAATTTTGACCAGATGAACACCTGCCTGCTCAGCTTTGTACTTGAGTTTTTCAACAAAGCTGTGCCATGAGGCATCGGCAATGTGCTTAGACAATTTACGGTTCTTCATCATGTTCGCTGATTTCAGTGTTTCGACCACTATCGCTTGGTTTTCGTCAATCAATTGTCGAGAGTATTTATGCTGGAAATCAGCCCGTGCGTTAGCCACTTTCTCGTGACATTTTGCCACCAGTAAGCGAGCTTTGGCGCGATTTTTACTGCCTTTTTGTTTGCGTGACAGTTGACGCTGTTTACGTCGCAGATTGCGTTCTGCGCGTTTCAGGAAACGTGGATTGGCTTCTTTATGGCCCTCAGAGCTTATTGCAAAGTGTGACAGTCCCAAATCAATTCCTGTTATACGGCTGACGGTTTTAGTTGTTTTTGGCGCTTCTTGTCCGTCATCGACAAGAATGGATGCGTAGTACTTTCCTGTCACCGTTCTGGATATCGTGATGCTTTTCACCTTGCCGTCTATCTCTCGATGGATATTGGCAGGAATAGGTGTTTTGATTTTCGGGATTTTGATGCCGTTACCTGTCACGGAAACACTGGTGCAGTGATAGCTTTTCTGCTCGCCATGTTTGCGTTTGAACTTGGGATAACCGAAGCCTTTCTTCTTATCGAAAAAGTTATCGAACGCCTTTCCGAGATTGATAACCGCCTGCTGCAAAGCAATCGAGTCGTATTGCTCCAACCAACAATATTTACGCGACTTCTTAGCAACAACCAACAAAGGCTTGATGTCCTTTCTTGCTTTCAGCGACACACCGTGGCGACGATATTGTGTACTGATGATATGCAGCGCCTTGTTGTAAGCGAAACGCACAGCACCAAACTGCTGATTCAGAAAATCAGCCTGCTCAGGTGTTGGGTAAATTCTTACTTTTGTCGCTCTCAACATATGTATAAATATACAGCATAATTTAAGAGGCACAATCGCTTCGCGATGCGCCTTATATCCCCGCCCTCATCGGGCGAGGGTTTACGGCGCGATAGCTAAATACGAACCACAAATAAACGCAGAAAAGAAGAACTGGGATGACACCAAAGAGCGCGGATACACTGCCCTTACCGTGTCGCTGGAAGACAGCTTACGTGGAGAGCGTCACGATTATCCCATCTTTCCTGTAACCTTCAACGGAGTCATTGTCGGCATGGCTATGACCGAGAACAAAGCATCTTGGCTTGAAGAACGCCTGCTAAAGGCTGTTAGCAACTAAATCTAGCTATCTTGATTTGCGAAAGTCAGCGATGTCTTCAACAGACATCGCTGGCAGGGTTGTGTATACCTAAACAGATTCATAATAAACCTACCGTATCAGAACATTAAATCAAACGGAGTAACCCAAAATGCATAATTACACCGCTAATGCCAAACATGCAGTAATCAACACCCGATTAGTGATCTCTGCTAATGATTCGCACAATGTTGACCATATTGCTGATGGCCTCAATGAAATGCTGCGCGAGTCGGTATCGTCCGGGTTCTTAGCTGATTATGAATTCACTAACAGCGATAACCCTGCCATGCCTACAGCCAGTGCTTCTCCCGAAGAAGGTGAACTACTGGATGAATTGAAAACCTATCTGCTTATTGTCAGTAACAGCAAAACATACTCAAAAGAGCATGTACGCGTTGAAACCACACTTGAGCTGTGTGAGATGAGCGAAGAGGATGTCATCAACGCCGTTACGGACGTTGTTGAAATTGATAACAACGATTCAATAGCAGTCATTGACTTATCTCTTACTGAACGCGTCGTTCTATAACACGTCATTTAAAAGCGCTGTCTTCCATGGACGGCGCTTTTATCCACCTCTCAAACTTTTCTAATTTAAACAATGTCTTTGAAAGACATCCCTTTTCCCCTTGTGTGACTGTGTTTACTTGCATAATAAACCTATCGAAACAAAGCGTTATTTAGAATAACTAGGAGATATTTTTATGAGCGCCCGTCATGTAAAACACTTGCTCGATTCACACTCAGAGACCCTTCGCGAACTGGTAGAACGATTCGTTAAGCAAACAGGGCTAACGTCAGATGACTGCCAAAGGACGTCTCTATTAGTCACGCTCAACGAACTAGATGCCAAAATTAATGGCCTGACTGACGAGGACGTTAAACATGACGATGAGTGAAATTCACCGCACTTCCAAAGCTTTTCTTGTAAGTGTTGAGAATATCGACTGCGATATAAGTTGGTATCGCGTTGTTAGTACTGCCCCTCTGGCCGACATGTGTCACGCCGATTTGCATTTGTCTCTCAAAGACACGCTTTCGCTTAGTGATGACGATGAAGTAATGGTCGTCGACATTAACGCAGTGCCAACAGTACAGCACATCAGATAGTAGGTCATTATGAATTACGTTAGTGTATATGGTTGGAAAACCGAAGATGATTTCTACGTTGATGATTGCTCCCAAATTGAAAAGCACATAGATACGCTTTCAATGGAAGGTGATTGAGAGCGCGACGTAAAAAATGTCGTCAAAAGAAACGCCTCAAAGTATTACCACATTGAAGTTTCGGACGAAAAAGGTAATCTGGTAGACCTCGAAATTGAGTCGCCCCTCTCGGTATAGTGTTTACTTGATTTTTAACAGTTAAGTATTGGAGCTATGATGTCCTATTGGGCAGAACCATTTAAACAAAGCATAGGGTTAGGTACAAGCATATTGGGAGCCAACAGAGACTTCCTTGTAAATGGACGTGAATGGTTCTTTTGTGGGTTAGGCATATGCATATTAATGACCTTCAATAGTTTTATACGATTACATAAGCTCAGTAAGTAAGGTTTCATAATGAATACATTTTTAAAAATTTTAATTCCAATTGGAATTATCTATTTTGCATTAGCGTTCATTGGTGGGAGTCATGTTGTAAGCCCATTGATGATCGCCGTGCTTTCTTACTGTCTGTACGATGTCATAAAAAGTAATAAGAAGATAAAAGATGAGTAAACATAAACGAGGTGGGGTGGCCATCAGCAAATCCACCAATGGCGAGTTCTTTATAGAGATAGAAAGTGAGAATGGCGATCAGCTCTGTCAGGCCGTTTTAACCGCAGAACAATTCGCACACGCGATAACAGGCAAGCATGTTAAGGCTGATATTCGCGTTTATAACAACGTGGTCAACCATATACAAAACGATGGGAAACACCTGACTCGGTAGGCTTTCTCTTCTATCAAAGACACCACACATCCCCTTGCGGTATAGCAAATTACGTCATTATAAACCCATCAGATATTTACACCTTTGGAGTTACCACGATGGGTTTTTACATTATTGCCACAACAAACGGAAACGTTGACACTGCCTCAACCGAAGAGCAGGTCAGTTTCGAAGAGACGTCACAAGGCTGGATAGGTACGTTTCGTGGTGAGCGCTTTGGGTCTGTATTCTTGGACATGAGTGAGGCCGCTATCAACATCTTGGCCAAGTTCAAAAGAGAGTATCCAGATTTAACTTTCACGCCCACTGAAGATGGCGAAATGTTCGGGTTGGAGGCGTAACCATGGCACCTGAATACTTTTTCAAGCGAGGCTACTTTCTTTTCAATTTTGAGGCCAAATTTCCACCGCACTCTTTCAATGGTGGAAACTGCTGTGTCGATACGCAGTTTGTTTTTTCGATTGGTCGCAATGTTGACGAGGCACTAAACCTAGTCAAAAACCATTACACCTCCCTTGGTGTCAAATGTCACAGTATAAAGCAGGTCATGCCCATCACGACCACTAATGATGATTTAAAGCGTTTAGCATCGCCTTCATCGACTTTAGGGTTCAGTGACGGTGTGTATATAAAGACGCCTGCCGCTAAAGAGGTTTTGATGTTACTGGACAGTGACGAGGATGCGCCTGAAAACTTGCCTAGCATTATTCAGCAGGTTGCTAGTAAGCGCGGCCTATCTCTTGCTGAGCTAGAAACGCAACTGGAACCGTTCGTTTAGGTGCTATCATGTCTAAAACTATTGCTAAGAAAATTGTCTTTAGTAGACGAAAAAAGGTAAATGAATTCATGTCTCGCGTGCATGGCATGGCTGATAAAGGTGCAGATTGCGAACAGTTAGTGCGTTACACAACAGGTGTCTGCCTAAGCAACAAATCCATTGAGACGATGTTTTTGAATAAACTTGCAGTGGCCTATCCCCGAATTGCCTCATCGGCACAAACTCAATTGGATGCTCATAGAAAACGCGGCTGAGCACTGGCAGATTTTGTCTATTGAAGACAACGTTTGATAGTGCGTTTTTGCCTCCAATGGCCTTGCGCCATGGTATTCATTGTTATGATTTATGTCATCAGGTAAGGCATTAACAAAAGGCACATTTCATGAGAAAGGCAATATACAACGGTATAAAGACGCAATTCGTAGGCTGGTATATGCTGTCTAATAACTGGGAAGTCTATTTGACTGAAGACTTTGATGAAGACGGTTACGCAGAAGCGCTCGTCCTCGGCGCTGAGAATGAGTTTGGTTCAGTATGGCTTGGTGAGCATAAGTCGCATATAGTGGCCAGTGCATTTGGTGACGAATTCTGCAACGAAGTTGATATGGGTACTCTGCTCCCGCCTGAAAATGGACAATGGATAGCAGAGGTCGAAGCGGCTTGATGGTCGCTTCACAGATTTTTTAAGGAGTATCACACATGCATAAACAAGAACTAGTCATTGTTCGAGATGGCGATGAGTTCGGCACAACGTCGTTCGTTGTGAAAGATATTGGTGGCCGTTACGAAGCAAGCAGTGTTCTTGCTGGCCAAGTTAAGATTTCTTTCGTGGACGCGTTTGATACACTTGAGGATGCAAAAGCAGCGTATCCTGAAGCGGAAGTGACCCACCCTCATCTTTTGCCTCAAAACACATTCGATCACCTGCCCGATGAGCAGGACATCTATTAATAATAAAAGGGAAATTTCTATGAAGAAACGTTTTTTCACTGTTGCGCTACTGAGTGCATTTTTAGTGGGTTGTGGTGGCCATGGCTTCGAAGGTCAATGGAAGCCATCTTTTGATTCTGCACTCACTAAAAGCGGTGGCATGGACCGCTTTGCAAGCATGATGGGTACTAATGAGCCTTTGGTCATTGGTGATGACTACATTGAACAAAGCGGTCAACGGGTAGAGTTAGACATTTTTAAGCGGGAATCGGCGGGGAAAGAATACCTTGTCATGAAAACAAAATCCGGCGAAGAAGATGTTTTTACTATCATCGATGAAAACACTCTGTATCAGGGTACAGGTCTTATTTCTATTACTTACAAGCGCATCGACTGATAGTCACCATTCATTATTGTTACGAGGCCCCTTTCTGGGGTCTTTTTTGTCCACCAGCGACATCATTCAAGCACCCTCCCCTTGTGCCATCTCAATACACCACATAATGACTGCGAAGAAGTTCATCTACTAATAGCGCAGTAAAAAGGAGTATCTGATGAGCCAAGAAATGCAGCAATTGCTCAATATCAAAGAAGCACTCAACGAAGCCATTAAATCCCAACGAAGACTAGACAAGTGTCACGCCTCTTTCATTGAACGGACAAACAGAGACGGTTTCACGCGAGCGCTAACCACCAGCTACAATGCCAATGCTTCACACCATTCGGCAGCTTTAAAAGCCGATATCGACACACTCAAGCAGGCATTCGCCACCGCGTTCCCAAGTTAACACTCCATATATTTCGGCCTTATTTTTTAAACGTGACGAGAGGCAATGCCTCTCTTTTTTTGTGTCCTCTAAAGACACACGTCATGCCCTTTTGTTGCTTCGCTGGTAGACACACTTTCAGCTGTCAAAGCCCCCTTGCGTCACAGGATATCCCCTTATTCTGGATACATCGCTTGAGGAGAAAGCAGCTATGAAACAGACAATTAACCACAATCCATGCATCAAACCACAGGTCGTTAGCCTTAGTGGTGGTCGTACTTCTGGTTACCTTGCTCGCATCATGCAAGATAAGGTTGAAGAGCTAGGATGGAATGTGCATTTCGTGTTTATGGATACAGGTGCTGAAGCTCCCGAAACATATGAATTCATCCGCAACATTGTTAAGCATTGGGGTATTAAGCTAACCGTTATTCGCACGGTGGTTCATCCTGAAATGAATGTTGGCGTTACGTACCGAGAAATTTCGATTGATGAAATGGGCCCAGACCTTCAACCGTGGAAAGACATGATTGCTAAGTACGGCGTACCAACAATTAACACGCCTTATTGCACTAGCCGTATGAAGACCGAACCGCACGATAAGTGGTGTGATGATAAATTTGGAAAAGGCAACTACACCACATGGCTTGGCATCCGTGCTGATGAACCTCAGCGCCTGACTTACTACGATCCGAACTTCGATATGTTCTCGATGGACGTACCTGAAGAGCGTGCTATCCGTTACCTTGCTGAGCTTGACCTTGCAGGTAAGCCACAAATCAATCAATGGTGGTCAAAACAGCCCTTTGACCTTGGTATCGAAGAATATGCCGGTAATTGTGTGTTTTGCATTAAAAAAGGTGTTAATAAGCTTTACGCAGCAGCGCAGGCATACCCTGATATGGCACAAAAATTCCGTGACATGCTTCATGCTGATGAAGTGCGTGTAAAAGACACTGATAAGTATGGCCGAGGCGTAATCTACCGTGGAAAAGTCTCTATCGATAGCGTCATTCGTATGGGCCGAGTGCTAGACAAACATTCGCTAGCCGATGCACTTCGTATGGAAGCTGAGTTCACCGAAGACGACCCAACTATGTGTTCTGAGTCGTGTGAGGTCATGCCGGGCCAGCCTATCAAAGAAGACCAGCAAACCATCGAATACGAGGCGGCATAGTCCACCAGCGACAGAGGTTCATAGCAGACGCAAGGACGCGTCACTCTTTCCCTCATAGACATTATGGAGCCTCTTGCGGTATGCGTTTAGCCCTTAATCTAAACCCATCAACAAGGCAGGCATTAAGTACACGTTTACTGTGCTTTTAAATACAAAGGTTTTTGGAGAATATTATTGCTAAACCCAGTGTTGCAAACTATCTACGTCAAATGAACGAACAGCAAGTGGTCATGCGCGTGACCGGTGTTCGCACTGTTGAAGATATCGATAGCATGCGTAATGACCTCAAAGCGCTACTTAAAGCGAACAATATTCCTGAGGCGCAACTTGATGAGGACGAATTGAAGTTCTTTATCAAGGACGGCCCGAACTTCTGGATGAAGCCGAAATTGCGACGTGAGCAGCGCGGTACGCTCAAAGTGCGCAGCAAAGACTACTTGTTTATCCCTGAAGGTAAAACCGAGTCAGAGGCCATGTACGGCAACAAAAAGGGCCTTACGTATGCCCCCGACTCCGTAAAAGTCGAAAAAGTGTTAAACACGAACCCTCGAATTGGTGGCCTGATTTCATACGAGTTACTGCAATAGGTTCATAGCAGGCGCATGGATGCGCCATCCCTTCTATCATGGACAAGGCTTTTGAGTCTTGCGGAATGGGGAAGGATGAGATTATTACGTTATCAATTTTACCAAGCATAAGCAGAGAAGAAAGATGAGTATTGAAAGCCTATACCGCGTGCGTGTTGATTTCATAGTGCCGGAAATGCGAGAAGCAGAAGAGCAAGCGTTTTGGTCAGGCATATTTAGGGCTGACGAGGCCAGCGTTTCGGAGAGCTTGGAAACCTGTGAAGCAAACATATTCGTCTCTGCGATATTCACAAGCGTAGAGGAAGCAGAAAAATTTAACAACTTTCTACATCGCTACCTGAGCGATAAAAACGCCAATATTGTGCATTAAGGAGCAATGATGAGTACTTTGAAGACAAAGCTTTGGGAAATGGGTGTTAACGCAGAGGATTTAGATAGCATTGTCGATGACGCGGCAAGCCAGATGGCGTCTCGTGTTAATAACGCGGGTATGTCTGAACAACTTCGCTTTTTGGAAGGTCAGTGCGGGATGTCTGAGGACGATATCATTAAGGCTGTTCAGGCTGACTTAGATAGCATTGAAAGTGAGATGAACTAAGGTGGAATTTATGGATGTACAAGAGCTTTTAATTGCAGGTAAGGCAAGGGTCGTTATGGACCCCATTGAGCGCGGTACAGATAGCTATGCCGTCATTTTAAAAATCAACGGCGAATACTTCGGTGAATTCCCTACTTACACCGCCGCAGCCAATCACATTGAGATGTTGGTTAACGAGTAACGAGTTCATAGCAGGCGCAAGGACGCGCTATCATTAACTCTTTATCGTCAACCGTAGATACCAGTTTCCTGTTTTCAGGTAACATATTGTGTGAAGATAGTTGTATTGAAAATTAGCAGGAAATAATAGTTTTTATGGAAAGTAGACACTTACCAATCGTCAGGACTGACAAGTCTTTTAAACAAATGTCAGCAGGTGAAAAGTTTTTTGTTCGTGTTTCGAAAAGTGGCTTTTCGCAATCAGCGCTATGTGAATTCGTGACAATTGAGAAAGGTATGGTGGTCGGTAAAGTCCTAAAACATTACTTTCCAAGAGGTCATAGCCCCTTTGAAGAGCTTACGGAAGGAAACACAATTCGTAAGCGTGCTAAGAATTGCTTTCTTTGGTATCAAGGAGAGTCAGAACATTGGCCACGTTATCACTGGTTCAAGTCACTTAATGAACCAGTAAATTAATTCAAAATATGTTTGTTGCGCGTCCTTTGAGCTTTAATTAAACTTGTCTTCGGTCATTTGTTAATCCGGTTAGTCAATTCGAAAGGTTGATTAATCACATTGACTGCTTGGTAAGGGGTATGAGTTCTGCCCCTTTCTTTTTCTCCTCATTGAAAGACATTACCCGTCGTTCTCTCATAGACATCTCCCCTCCTATCGATCGGCCTCTTGCACCATTTTTATCTTTAGTAATATGGGCTTGAGAAAATAGATGTTTATAGAAGGAAGCCAAAGTAATGTACCCAGACACGAATCACACGAATGAAGCTATTCCATCAAAGACACACATTGAATTCTTCGCTTTCAACCGTATACGGCACTTCATAGCGCGTTTGATACTCTCTGGTATACAGATGATGGGTGCTTGTCAGGTGCAAAAGCGTGAGACTATAGATAGTATCGAAACGCACACAAGGATTTTCCATGAACAACCAATACTTTATTTCAGTTGAAGCAGACGATATGCAAGACGCCATATCAGCATAATTAGGGCTCAACGTAGAAGAGGGTTTGGCGCAGGAAGTGTTGGATAACTTCATCGATATCACTAAGGTTACTGCGGAGTCTGGGTGTAGCGCACCAGAAGAGTGCCTAAGAATGATGTTGGCTCTAATGAAGCAAATCGGTGAGCACAAGGATGAAATAATCCAATACATCGACGAAGCAGAGGCAGCGTAGCAACTACTTTCCACTAACTCAAAAAAGGCAGGTTTCATCACCTGCTTTTTGTTGGTGTCGCCAACCATAAATATCTAAAATATTTCATTGAATTTCGCCAACCGTTAATTGATTCAAATTAGGTGTAACATTGAGCAAATTAACTAAAGAACAATCAGCTTTCCTAGCAAAGCACAATACCCCTATTAGTTCTGTTTTCGATGCTTCAGGTATGGGCAAAAGTGATTACAGAGCGGCAATGAAAGAACTGGGTAAAACCGTGGCTATCGGCGTCACGCCCTGTAAAAAAGGCAACCACACGATGCGCACGCGTTCCGGGCATTGTATTCAATGCAATCCCGCGAGCATTGCCTTTCAAAAGCGACACTCAACGGATGGGTTCGTGTACGTGGCATGCTCACTACGCTTGTCTGTTATTAAGGTTGGCCTAGCCAATGACGTAAAAGAGCGTATGAAGAGCTTAAACAAGCTCAACTATGCAGGCGCGAGCGACTGGGAGTGTGTGTATTGGGTCAAAACTATAAACGCAGGCAAAGTGGAATTTGACGCCCATGGCAGTCTAGTTAACTATGCAGCTCCTAAAGTCTATCAAAGAGACGGCAGAGACGTTCATTGTTTAGAAACATTCTCATGCGCTGCATCGCTTGGTATACAGGCAATTCGTGAGAATTTACATGATGCCTTTGATGAGTGGGAAGACAAGCGTTTAGTGGCCTCTTATGATTTTGTGTCAAAAACAGGCGATAAGTTTAACCGATATCGTGGGGCCGGAAATGGCGAAGCCGCTGTTCCACTTTACCGCTCCAAGAAAACAAAACCTCAAAGCGATGATGTACAAGATGAACCAAGTAACGAGATGTCATTGCCATCGTCAGACGAAGCCGAACCTTCTAATGCATCGCCCGTAGACGACAATACTCAACTGTCTGCTACTGATAGCAACAGGCCAGTAGGTGCGTTCTTATTTTTTGGCCTCATCTTAGTTGCGCTGATATACCTGATAACGACTTAAACGATATATCTCTACCCTATCCTTCATCAAAGCCCTTTCAGGAAGGGCTTTTTTTGTTTGTAAATTGCTAGCAACTTCAACGTCCAGTGTCAGTGATAGGCGTGCGTAGTTGTTTGTTACTCGATGAGTTTTGACTTCTCCCATTGACGATGCTTCACCACTTGCGTCATGTCATACCGTGTCATTCTAAATGTGTCGAAAGGCACAACAGATTTTCAACTTTAAACAACTAGAGGTAATTCATATGTCACGCGGATTTTTTAAAGTTATAGCTAAAGGCAATGTAGGTTCAGATATCGACGTTAGTAAGCTTCCTTCTGGCGATATGGTGGTCAATTTCTCTATGGCCGCAAGTGAATGGTACAAAGACGCCCAAGGTAACAGAGTGGAGCGTACCGAGTGGTTTAAAATGACCGCTTACCGCAAAACGGCTGAACTGATCAATGAGATGGTTCAAAAAGGCACTGAGCTTTATCTAGAAGGTAAATTGATTAATTCGAAATGGCAAGATCAGCATGGCAACGACAAAAAGACGCCTGAAGTCATTGTTAGTTCATTTGATGTGCTTCGTCGCGGTAAAGAGCGCCCATTAGCCGACGCGCAACCACAAGGCCAGTATCAGTCACAAGAACAGTCTGCATCTGTACCGCAGAATAATGGTTATATGCAGCCACCAGCTCGCCAACAGCAGAATAATAGAGTTAATAACTACTAATGCGCTAGGTTCTTGGCAGGTGCATGGACGCACCACTCCCCTCATTCTTGATGTAGAATGCACACAGGGACAGAGGTAATAGTAGATATAGCTCAATAGCGCTTAGGATTAGAAAAAGATTATGAGAATAGAGGCAAAGCGCTGGGAAAGGCATTATGAGGCGGCACGTCCATATATTGTGTTGATTGATGGAGGTGTGCTCATGGGTAAAAAAGGGCCAAGAACGTTTGGTAGTGAAGCGGCGGCGATTAAAGCTGCGCAACGTCATATCAAAAATACCAATGAGAAGTAATCTATGAGTGCGTATCAGATAATCAATGCAGACAGTCTCACGCTGCTTAAAGATGTCGAAGACGAGTCTGTAGATTTAATTGTTACAGACCCTCCCTACTCTTCTTTGGAGAAGCACCGGGCCGTGGGTACGACCACACGTCTAACAGGTGACTGGTTCCCGGTTATATCCAATGAAAAGTTAGCCGAGTCTGTAGTAGACATGTACAGAATTCTTAAGCCTGATAGTCATTGCTATGTGATTTGCGACCAAGAAACCCATTACGTTATACGCGAGGCAGCTATGGCATGTGGTTTTACTTGGAAAAAGTTACTTATCTGGGACAAAGACTCAATTGGTATGGGGTACAGCTGGCGTAGCCAACACGAAGTGATATGTTACCTAGAAAAGGGCAAACGCCGATTAAATAATCTGGGGTGGTCAGATGTACTCAGACATAAACGCGTTCGAGGCGCTTACCCTACCGAGAAGCCTGTTTCTTTGATGGAAACTCTAATAGCCAATTCTTCTGATGAAGGCGATATTGTAATGGACATGTTTGCTGGCTCAGGTAGCACATTGGAAGCAGCATTAAATATTAACCGTTATGCTGTTGGGTTCGAAGTATCGGCGAAAGCTTGCGCCGATATCAAACAACGTCTCTCGGCTTTCCCAAGCCGTGAACGTCTTTATCAACCTCGAAAACAACTATCACTCGCTAATTTCTAAATCGTGTTCATGGCAGGCGCAAGGATGCGCCCCCTCAACGTTAAGCTGTTCAAATTATGTTCTTAATTGGCTTTCCATCGTTGACTCTCCTTTACACTACATCATGGTCGACATGCTCACCTTAGACATAAACTTGTTCTCCCAGAGAAGCTATTAATAGTGATAAGAGGATGTGTTCTAGTCAGTTTGTACATTATCCACCATGGACCAGACATACCGCCCTTGTGAGATAGTGATTCAAGGTAGAGTGGAGCTATCGACAAAACGTAATTTTATGTTTCAACATGAGGTGTAGCGACACATGAAAGATTCTCTTAATACTATGCACAGCGCTTTCCCTGTGGGAATGGTATGTACTATTGGTGTGTCTTGCCTTGCTAACCCAGCAGGCACCCTTGGCGTTGTCTATGAGCACTACACACTCGGTGGGCATCACGGCGTGTCTATTATCTTCGAGAATGGCAACTATGACGGCTTTTCCGAACGCTGTTTGGAAATGTTAGATGTTGTTCCGGCTAGACTTTCAAGGGCATTGTGTAATTATGAATTTCACAACGTTGGAAAATTAAGCTCCGACTTTCAACGTGGCCTCTTCAATCACGCATTTCGCGCTAACGCTAATTAATATATTCGTTTGGATTAATTATGAACGATCACTTGGAAAAATTAAAATCAATCATTGCTAAGAGCGCTTTTAACGTTTCGCCTCGTTACTCAGTGAACGTCGATTTTAAGAAGATTTTTATCCCCGATACTGGGATCTTGCTTTATAACCTCGATGTCTCTCAGGAGGCGAACGAACAGAACTTGTCTCCTGAAGAGATATTGACGCGCATGACGCCAGCGTTTCAACGAGAGAATACGAAGTGGACGCAACAAATGCAGGTTACCTTCGTAGAAAATCTTCTTTCAGGCTGTGAAACGAAAATTCATTTCTATGACTTATCAAGTGCTGAACATGAAATGGATAATTGCATGGTATTAGACGGCCTGCAAAGGCTTACCGCCATTGCTGCCTTCCAACAGGGGCAGTTCCCTGTCTTTGGTGACTTGTATTGGGATATGGTTAAATCAGGCGGTATATTTCCACGGTTGAACTTGCTGCTTAATATCTATCAGTTTGAAAGCGATAAAGAAGCGTGTGAGTTCTATATTCAAATGAATAAAGGGGTTACACACAATGAGGACGATCTTAAGCCTGCCTATGCGTTCTTAGACGCGTAATAGTAGACCGCTTTCACTTCCCCACCCTTGTCCACCAGCGGCACACCCAACAGCGGGATGCTGCTCTCTGGTGGACGTGCCATACAAAGCGCATTTATAAGTTGCTTCCTCTTGTGTGGCTTGTCATATAGAGTACTGGGGTATTATGGACGGTATCAATTACAAGGATTATCGCTATGACAACGCCCAACAAAAATCTAACTTCTGACGTGCACAACGCTATTAACGAGGCAGAAAAGAGCGCACGTAAAATTCTTCATGTTAATCATTGGGTGCAGAACGGATTAACCGTATACGCCAGCATTCTTGCTCCGTTAATGTTTTCTGTCATCTTCACGTATAAAAGCAATATGGGCGACGAGCTATATGGCTGGTTAGTGACAGTGCTTGCCTTTACGACACTCGCAAGTGTTTACTACACCATTACCACCAAACCGCCTTCAAACCCGTTGTTTTTGCTTCAAGACATGCTTAAGCAGGTGGAAAAAGCGCACGAAGTTAAAGATAAAATAGCGAAGCAAAACATCGAAATGCGGGAAAGTCTAGAGTTCCTTGATTCCTCTATTGAGGCAACTACACTTGCCCTGACATATTCGCTTGCTGAATTGCGTGAGGCGATTGGAGGCAGCGCAGTACCGTCATCACAAGAAGAGTACAAAGCTGGACTAAAGAAGATTTTAACGCCTCTATCAAAGAATTTGCCTTTACTGTACGGCACCAACGCGTCAAAGCTCATGTTGACCCTTTATTTCTGGGATAAGAAAAGCGAACGTCTCTATATTTCATTTCGCCGAAAAGTCGGAAGCATTCACGAGCAAAATCGCTCGTGGGGTAGACGTGAGGGCTTCGCAGGTCAGGTTTTCTCAACAGGCAATTTCATCATCGAGAACGACATCAACAACGCCAGCACTCGCCCGTCTTTTTCACAACTCGTTGATGCCGATAACGAATATTACCACAGTGTAATTGGCGTACCTGTCTTGTCTACCAATGACTATATGGATGGAGCTGACCCGTTAGGAGTGCTGGTACTGACTAGTAATGAGCCAAACACCTTTAATGACGCGGTTGGTAATGAGAATCGCCATGAGTCACTGCTAGTAGCTACCGCCCGTCTAGCGTCGATATATGTTGACTTTTTAGACACTAAAATGCAAAATTCCTCTATTGACACCGTATTTTTCAAAGAGGGAGACGTATAATGGCACGCGTATCGAGAGTACCGTTAAGCTTTATTCTTTCAAGTAAGAACCCTCGCCCTGAAGACAAAAAGCGCTTAGACGAGTTTATGTGCTCATTCAGAGAGCGTTCTAAAGCAAAAATAGCCAAACAATTCCCGCCTCTCGTAGAGGCTGAAATGACCGCTGAATAATTTAAAGCCCGTCCATGTGACGGGTTTTTTATTTCTTGCTGTGTTGACTCTGTGTCCACCAGCTACACAAATTTAGCTCCTTAATCCACTTGCACGCCCCCAAACTGCTTTACAGTAGTTACTACAAAGTAGTTCTTAGGTAGCGCTCATTGTTGAGCAAAATCCCTTCTACCTCCTATATGTTGCTTAGAATACTTACTATACGAAAAGGATACAGCTATGAAAGAAGATATACGTGGATTGATTATGGATATGCGTGATGATGAGAAACGTCTTCGCGAAAAAAAAGGGGATTTAGTGGCGTCAGGCCAACTGCTCGCTACGCAATATTACCGAGTGAAGCTAGAAGCCCTATTAGAGGAAGCCGGTCATCGTCGCCCGACCATCATTGAACAAGAGAGTGATAGGTTAGTGATGCTGGGTTAGTTTTTCTCTAAAATCGACAAAGTACCTGTCTTGGCATAACGCTGAACTTCGCCTCCATTGCGAGGCGTTTATTATTCTTTGCGTTCTATAGTCGACATTGTTATTCGCTTGAGCAGTTTTTATTTGTCGTAGTTTCTCCAACGTCCAGCACAGCTAAACAATGTATATCTACCGGAGACTAACCCTAAGTTGCCTGCTGCGGTTGCGTTAACGCATTTAGTGAGATTATAGACCTATCGATTGATACAGAGAGAGCGTCATGTACGGCACACATAATCAGATAACCACTAAGTACTGCGAAGCTTTAGAAGAGATGGGTAGCACCCGTGCTGTTCGAGTGGTTCGTCGAAATGGCTCACATGTGTACTACACGTATCACCTTGTTAACCAGTAGGAGAAGACAAGTCTAATGACATTAAATGAATACATCGATAAAAAGAAACTCGCTATTAATGTTAACTTTGTAATGCGCCATGCCTCTGCCATGAGTGGCAGATATTTACGTCAGGATCGCGCTAAGCGTCGTCGTAAAGTGAGAAGCTTGATTCGTGAAGTGCGCATGGCCACTTCGTCAGACACGTCATTTATGGTAAAGGCTGTTATAGCCGAGCTGCCATCACCGTCTACCACGTTGCACTAGTTGCATAAGACATATGCTGTCAGCATTGCAGAGATAATTAAGGCCTCAAAATAGGGGCCTTATTGTCATTTCTCACCGTGTGCTCGCGTTATTATACCTACATCCGAAGCTTGCGGTTTCTTTGCATGCTGTTGGATTGTGAGTGTTTCCTTGTTTTTTGCCGCTCTTGCCCAAGAGCGGTTTTTTTATGCCTGTTAGTTTTCCATCAGAGACATCGGACCAATTTCGTTAAGCCCAAGGAATTAGGGCCTACCCGATGAATCTATCCTATGTGGGTGTCGGCGTACCTAGTGTAATTTGTGTCGAAAATACATCAGATAAAGCGACTTTCGTAACCTCATACTCAGATAATGACAACCTAATGGTTTACCCACCAGTCATTGAGAAGTTAGGGCCGGGTGAGAAACAAGCAATAAACGTTGCGTTCATGGCTGAGCCCGACGAGTCTGACAAAAACTATGTCATTGTTAAAATCGGTGGCGGTTACAACTTTAAAATAGGCGTCAAAGGTAACTAAATGCCATGCTTCGCCTTCTCTCATGCGCCCTACTTTCAAGCTCCTTACTGCTATCGTCTCCGGTTGACGCCTCTGCGTTCTTCGGTGAGTTGCTGCTTGATAACAAAAAAGTATCCGGCTTCATTTATGAGTTCGAAGGCAAAAATTATATCCCCATCCCTATCTTCGAGAGACTAGGCTTGACTGCTCAGGTGGCCAGTAAAACTATCCCCCAGTGTGGCGAATGTATTGCCCTTGAGGACTTTGCAGAAGTGCAGAAGAGCGGTATTAACGTTCAGATTTATCCTTTCTCCAGTTTTCAGTCGAGTGATAATCGCGTTTCATTGATGTCTAATTCGGTGAACCTTTCAGGTGCCTCCGAACAAACATGGGCCTATTGGGTTAATTATCGCGGCAGGTTAGACAATAGACGCTCTCTTTTACTCGATAACAATCTTTCTACCCCTTGGGGCACATTAAACGCCCGTACTGATTACTACGAAGGACGTGGCAGCGAGCTGCAAAACATTCAATTCATTCATGAAAACATTGTTGATGAATATGAAATTGTCGTTGGGGATATTAATACTTCGCGTCTCGCTTGGGGCGGCAACTATGGCTTGGCAGGCATTGGGTACTTCACTACCGATCCGCGTTTAAATGATGTCTATGGGCTATCTCATGATTTGTCTATCGATATTGAAAGTCATACAGAGCTGGAAATCATTGCTAATGGCAGAACTATCTACAAAGGGTTTCAGGGCGCAGGCCAGTTCGCTATAGAAGACATTTTTGGTAGTGGATATATGGATATCGAAGTAAGGAAAAACTCTGAGACAGCTGACTACTATCAATTTTATTTCGACAGTCAGGCGCTTCCTGAAGGTGATACCAACGTCAACGTGGCGATCGGACAATTTAACCGTGGCCCTTTTCGCTACGACTACGGCCTTGCCGCAAATGTTGAGTATGGCATCACTGATAACATCTGGATGAACACCTCTTTCCTTGGTACTCAAAATAATTATATAGCTGGCGTCTACGGTGGAATAAGTACGCTTTACGGTGCATTCGTTAGCGGTTTATCACAATCCGATACCGGGTCTCAATTGGATATAGGCTATAACTATTCCTACAAGCACTTTCGTTTTTCGGCGTCTTACATAGACGATAACGTATTAGATAACTTCTCTGATAGAACTTTCTCAACCGTGCGTGCAAGTTACCGCCTTGGGAACGTGAGCTTTTCTGGAAGCTACGTTAGGCGTCAGGATAGGGATATCTATTCAGGCTCTGTTTTCACCACCTTCAATAATGGCGTTTCTTTATCTGGCAATATCCAGCGCAGTGAGATTGAGACCAGCTTTTTTCTTACTCTAAGTTTCGCCTTGAATGGCTTAGGCAACGCATCGCTATCGGTCTCAGATAACGATGTACGAGGTTATATAAGCGCTGCACATAGTTACGATGATATACAGATGCTCTACAACGCATCACATTCTCGTGAGCAAGGCGGCCTGCTTCAGGCATCAGCCGCTACGCCCTCAATGCAGGTAAACGCACGATATAACACGAAGCGCGGCGAACACGCTATCGATGTCAACGGTAGTCTTATCTTTGATGGCAACAACTGGTCAGCGATACGCAGCCGAGCTCAGTCTATCGGCATTGTTGAGGCGCAAGGTGGCGATATTGATATCAGCGGTCATTTTCAAAAAAGCAGTGTCGATGATGGACATAGCACAGCGCTTAGTCTCCCCACATACAGAGACACCACGTTCTCGATGTCTTCCCGTGACATCGCCTCTTCTTTGGCTGCGCCGTCAGCGACGTTTTCATCGGGGAGGATTGGAGCCTACAAGGTGCGTGCTGAATTCACTTCTCCGGGTGCCAACTTTACGTTCTCAGACGGACAAAAAGGAGATGTGTTAAGCGTGGAAGGGAGAACTTTTGCCTTTTTCGACAGAGTTGGCTTTTTCGTTAAATCGCTTCCTATTGGCGAGTATCCAGCAAGCGTGCTTCGTGATGGTGAGGTTATTTGCAACACCCTGCTTTCCGTGTCTGCGGTATACACAAAAACAAAGATTTCATGTGATAGCTAATTTTTTTAAATCCGGCTCAAAGATGAGCCACTTAACTACAACATAGGAATAACTATGAAAATTAAATCAACTTTATTGGCGATAGCTCTATCAGCGACATCGCTTTCCTCAATGGCTGAAAGTGCAGCTTCATTTCCTGTTGAGACAAGCTTCTCAACAATTTGTAGTGTGTCTGACGCCCCCGTCGCTCTAGACTTCACAAACTCTTTAATTGGTGAAAGTCGTTCTATAGATTTTAGTGTGACACTTGATTGTAATTTTGCCTACATTGATGACAACATCGGTATCGGTATTCCTCCGCTATTTAACTCTAATGGCTCAGTTGTGTTTACCGCTCGCGGTGCAGCGTTAGCTCCTGAAAATATCATGGATGAAAGCCCCCTTAGCATTGCACCTCCGGGCACAGGTGAGCAGACCGTTGTAGTCGATTTTACTGCGCATCTTGTCAACGACATCGAAACGCTGGGTCCACCAACGACAGCCTTCAACTCATTTACTATTGCTGAGGTATTTGTAATGTTGCCAGACGGCTCTAATGTGGGTGGTGGCGGCCCGGAAATCATGTAATTTCCATTAACAGGCTCTATTTTTGACTTTTCTTAATTGCTTTAGACTTAGCGCTGTGGTGGCATTAACACTGTCACCATCAGCGTTTATTCAAGCGAAAAACAATATATCTATCCCTATTAACATCTCATTTGGTGAGTACTGCGAGGTACTTGAAACCCCAAGCGCCATCTAACTTACGGCGTCTCGCGGTGAAGATTTGCATTATGACTTCGGTATTTCTTGGCGCTGCGTCGGTGGCACCGGTAAACAAGTTGGTATTTCATTTATGCCCATAGCGTTACCGAACGGCAGTGAAGTGGTTATATCACGTCGTGGTGAGCAAGCGCCGGTCACTTTTTCAGAGCCTGCTTTGTTTGATGTCATATCAGGCGTTGAGGCGATATCTCATTTCACCGCTACAGTGAAAAGCGATGATGTGAACGCACTTGAAGGTGAGGTTAATTGGTCGGGTGCATTAGTTGGTGTGCTTGAGTTAAATTAAAGGGCTTAGCGGCCCTTTGCTCCTTTCCCCCAGCTACCAGTCATGGTTCAACCGTAGACATCCATTCCTGCTTTGCTCTTGCATATGAATTAGTAGCTTTTGCGCGAGTGTGTTATTATCAAATGATACAGGCTAACCATATCATTTGAGGTGATTTATGTTGTCGTTCGCGCCGTCTAAGCCAAAACGTCGTTCTATTTGGGATGAAACAGGTGTGCCCCAGCGAGGCAATCGTCTTCAGCAGGCCATCGAGCGAGGATTACCCTACACAGCATATTCGCGTGTGGCGCAGTACGCTAATATGTCAAACCCTCAATTGGCCAGTGCGCTTGGCATTTCAATGCCTACTTTAAGGCGACGAGCCCAAACTAAGTATCTTAAGGTCGATGAGAGTGACAAGCTTTATCGTGTCGCCCAGCTTATCAATGCGGCCACAGAGCTTTTTGCAGGCGATAAAGACAAAGCATTGACGTGGCTTAAAACCCCTGCTCGTGGGTTAAACGGCCATACGCCTATTATGATGGCTGAAACCTATGCAGGCACTACTGAAGTACTTGATCTCATTGGACGGCTTGAGCATGGCGTCTTTTCATGAGTGACTTGCTTGCCTATCGTATCGTCAAGAAACGGTTCGCGTCGTCGGCCTTTGATGGCGAAGGCAGCAAGCTCTTTGGTGGACGATGGAACAGCAAAGGAAAACGTTGTGTGTATACCGGGGGCTCACAGTCTCTTTCCATTTTAGAGCTTCTGGTTCATTTGCGAGATGACACTATCTTGGACCAATACACTTTGTTCACTGTTTCTTTGATGGAAGAGGATGTGTTGGCACTGTCTGAATTGCCTGATAACTGGAACGAGCATCCTGCGCCACCAGAGACAGCGGTAATTGGAGATCAGTGGTTAGAGCAAGCGCCGTCTTTAGCTCTTCGTGTACCCAGTGTCATTGTACCTCGTGAATACAATTATCTGATCAACCCATCCCACCCGCGTATGAAAGCTTTGCTTGCTTCTATCAAGGAATATCCTCTGGACATCGATCCCAGACTCTTACCTTAATCTCACTATTGTTCGTCTACTGTGGAAGCGCCTTACCTACTTGCTGAAACGCAATGAGTGAAACAATACCTACATCAACCAGACTTTAGTAATTCGGCCTAGCGCCGATACAAGCGTATGTAATGATGTGAGGTAACGAACTATGAACTACAGTCGTTGTTTTGAAGGTAAGAAACCACTTGCAAGACAGGCCATGGTGAACATGCAAACATTGAGCAGCATGTATAGAGGTCGCTTCTTTGATGTAGGTACTGTCAGTGAGTTCAACCGTCTAACTAAACGCTTTAATGCAGCAAAAACGCGTGCAGAACAGGAGCGTGTATTGGATGAAAGACAACGTTTCATGCTGAAGATGGTTCAAGGTGCGACATTTAATCGTCAGGCAGCTTAACGTTTCCGACAATTTGTTAAGGCCGTAATTTGAGGGTCTTAATTCATACGATTGTAAAATCCTGCTGCTATGCTTTCTTCATTGGTGAATAGTTCCCACCAATTTTAAATTTGACTTACCCTTAGCGCTCACTTTAGAGCGCTTTTTTTTACCTTAAATTCGATGTTCTTCGCTGGTGGACACGCTAACGCTTGAGTTGTTTTCACCATATGAGAAAACCTTCTCGTTGACATGACACATTCGCGTGGCGTTCCCCCCATGTTCCGAACTATTCGCCTATTTGTTAGTAGATGCTGTGTCTGGCCTGAATAATTTCATAAAAAATAGTATCAGGTCTCTGATAGATAGCCTTCTGAATAACGCTTTGAGACCTGTATTTTTTCTTTCATTATTCTTTCTTCGTCGCAGGATGCGCCGGAGCATTGAGCTTCGTCAATGCGACTGGCCAATGCCACTGAAGGTGGATTGTCTATGGGGGAAGCGTGTTGATGGGTTGCCCAGTTGATAACCATGTCATGATTACCCCATCAATTATAGACCTAATTCGTTGTCCTCCTACGCAGCGCTAGGCCGCCTCCGGGCGGTCACCCCTTTCCTGCCTTAAAGGCATTAAAAAACCCCTGCAATCTAGCAGGGGTCGGGAGGGTCGAGTTACCTCTACAAGGTGAAACTTTGCCAAATGGCAAGTTAGGTACGGTATCAGGCACTACAGTAGTTCACCGATAACATCACAAAGTTATTACCTTAATGACGGCCACTGCGTCTGTTGTGGCATTACACTCATATTCTCCGCTCAAACGAATAGGATTTTTTATGCAAATTTATCGTTTCATTGCTATTTTTGTGCTGCTTTCTCTTGGTCCTCTTGCGCAGGCGCTTTTACCTTTCAGTGCTCAATTTGGGTTGTTAGCCGACGAGAACGTTCGTCTTTTTCTTTTATTCTTCGCTTGGGTTATGACGTCTGCCGGTCTATTCCTTAGCTTGATAGAATATCAGTTGTACCGCGATGAAGGTTTTAATCCTTTCTTATGATACGAGGTATGATTTACCTGATGTCGGCTCAATCACTACAATTTACCTACCGTAGGCTACGATAGACGTCAGTTTCCTACCTTGCATCATGAGTCTTATTGGCATAATGGTCGCTATTGAAAGCAAACAAGGCGACCTTTATGTCAACAAGTGTATCCCCCATTCTTGATACTTACATCCGCTTCCGTCTCACTATGGGAAATGGCATTGTTTTTCCCTGCGACAACTATCGCCTAGTAGAAGAAGGCGCTACAACAGGTCTTGCTTTCTTTGGTGAATTCAAGCGTATCGCGCTGATGGAAGCCGCCAATGTGCTTTTGAGTGTCGATGAGGCCCAACGTATTCACAGTGCAGTGCAAAAAGGCCTGCGCTTATCTCTCATAGATAATAATAATGCCGTCACTTCACTGGCAGAGACTATGAGCATTGATGCTAACGTTCCAACGACGCTGAACGGCAAAGAGCTGTTTGCCATAGATAACTTAATAGATAACCTGAGGGCGCACCTTCTAATGACGTCTAAACAGGCTTTCGTTGAATGCCTTGAGGTATTGAACTCTGGCCTCACGGAACAACACTTCGAGGATGAAGAAGCTTGCTTAGCGCGTGCGAAGCGTGTTCTTATTGAGTTTCGAAAATACAAGAATGCAGCTTAGGTTCTACCGATGAGTGACACTCACCGCCCTACTCCTACTTTCACTGAAAGTGAGGAACGCTACTACGTTGCGTTAGTCAATAATGCTGCCAATGCGATAGGCTTACCTGTGTATATCGAAGACGGATGGCTTCGCAATGATGAACGTTCTCGCCTTATGTGGTATTTCATCGCTAAAAAGCTGGAACTTCACTTTGATGATCATTTTGGCGCATTACAAGACGGGTTGCGTCTTTGGGAGAACGATAAAGACATACAACCTTTTTGGTGTCACGCGTGGGGTCGTGTGTTAGGGCAGATTCAACAAGGCCATTTCGATGTCCTATACGAGCCGTCCGAGCGCATGCAGCAACTACGCTCTCACCCTTTGCCCGGTACACCCAAGCTCGATGATAAACTGCGCTATAAAATCATCACCACCATTGCTAAGCGCTGTCGGCCACGGTAGTCATTACCGTTTTGTTGTCTATCGGAGACACGGCTCTCGCCGTCTCCTCCCCTTGCTAGATGGCTATCCATGGCACGATAAACATATCGACTTACAGGGAGATTTGCCATGCACTACGAATCAATCATTGAGGCTTTCTTAGCTCACCGCTTACGCCAGTTCCGCTTACCTAGCGAAGAGCCTGCTTATTCAATCAGTGAAAGCACGGCTAGTGGAGTAGCTTTTTACGGCTATTTCTCTTCTATTATGCTCGAAGAGGCGGCCAATCGTTTGCTTAGTAGCATTGACGTGAGATTAGATGCCATTAGGGCGATTAAAGTGCGTGGCGTAACCATTGCAATCAAATATTCTGACAAGGTGCCTAAACATGACACTCGCGGGATGTCTTTTGAATTAACAAAGACGATATCGCTAACGGAAAAAGAGCTATATGCGCTCACGAATCTTAGGCAAAGTCTAGCAACTGAGGCGCTAATGATATCGCAACAGTTACGCGATGAGTGCATTCAAATTAGGGTGGCGGGTATCGATTCGGTAGAGTACGCTGACCAAAAATCAGTGACGCGTGCCGCTGAGTCTATCGCCGACGCTTTTGATGCGCAGTCTGAGGCCGCCTGATATTTAGGCAGTCCACCTGCGTTGTCCACCAAAGACACAAAATCGCCCTCTTAATTCATATGCTTAGCGAAATGTATGATTACGCTATAAGTGTATTCATGAATATTCGAAGAGGGAAATATGCAGCACCGTATAGCCACATCATCAGCTCGACTTTTAATGTCAAATCCACTGTTTTCCGCGCTACTTGTTGCAGGTGGCGTTATTGTTTCTTGGTACTACATCATATCCTTTGTCCTTGATTCCCAGTACCTCAATGCGTTAGCAATCTTTGCCTGTGCGATGATTGTGTACCGATATCTTAACCATGCTGTGTTGCCCATTATGAAATCAATAAAAGCACAACGTGAAAAGGCAATGTGACAAAGCTATGTCTTTCGTAACTGTCGCTACCCGCACGCATGATGAGTGTCAGTGCCCAGAGCATGATATCCAGATGCACCACATCACTGCCACGGTTCACATGGAGCCAGATGGCAGTGGCGAGGCGTTTGTATTTTTTGGCGACTGGGAGGAATGGGTCTTTTCTTCGGTAGACGACATAGAAGATTTAAAGCAAAAGACATGGGAACGATTCACCGCTAGGGGTAAGGCTCAATAGACAACTGTCTTCCATAGACTTATCTTGTGTCGAGCCTTGCATTATCGTTTTCTGGGCCATACTTACTTCATCTTTTTCTCTGGAGATACACGTATGCAACGCGCAGAATTCAATACCATGTCACACCACGCCAATATGTATGTGCGTTATTGTGATGAGACTCATTATGTTATCTCCGTGAATTTCACAGAGGCACTGTTTGCACTAGTACCGGATAAAGACGATTACCCGGCTGATGAGTGGACGTGGGTGCGCTGTGAAAGCGTATCGTTACTGAAAAGTGAGGTGGTAGCATTTCCATCCGCTCGTTGACGGCTAACCTACTGGCTCTATCAAAGACGCTGGCGTTTTTCCCTTCTTCTTCGTTCTTTTAAACGGGCAGTGAGCTTCGCTCTTGGCGATGTCCTTTGTAGACAGCTTGCCAATACACCCGGGCGCGGCGAAAGCATCTGCAAACCTGATACCGGGTCAATGAACTAATGTCTCCCATGGATATGTCGCTGTATCTCCGGGCGGCCCCTTTTAACCGGGTTCCTGTCAAGCACTCTTCGGTAGACATGTTTCAATGGTGTTATACCCCTTGCTTCATCTCGCTTTGAGTCATAATAAACCTATCGATTTGAAGGAGATTGCCATGAATAACCATAACCTAATTGACGTTTACATCCAGTCAGTGCTACGCGGCGAAATGATGCCTAGTGACAAGTACGACTGTAACCCATTCTCAAACGAGGTTACTTTCACAGGACGCCTGACTGAAGCGCAGGCCAACAATGCCGCTTGCCAGTTATTTGCTGGCGAGCAGATGGTTATCTCTGACTTTATCCGTGCGACTAACAAAGGTGCGTCATTTTCGATTGTCAAAGTGAATGGTGTCATGAAGGTGGCTCAGGCCAAGTGTGGTCGTCAGCTTAAGCCCTCAGAGAAATCGGCGAGAAAGCGATTCACACAAGCCCTAACCATTCACCTTAATCACCTCTGCGAACGACTGACCACTGAAGTGAAGCAAATTCGCGAATCCGGCATCGATAAGGCCATCAACACTGCCGACCTTGAAGAGCTGAACAGGCTGGTCAAGGACATCCAAGCCGCGTTTGTCAAACAGGCTGCTTAAGAAGCTATCTGTATGGTGTGTCTTTGATGGACACGCCATATCCACCCCTTCAGCACTTGCTTGATGGCACATCAAAGCATACTAGCCTTATACCAGCTCACAGGATTGAATCGATGAAAACATTGCTTTGCACTTACTTTACGATGTATCTGGAAGACAAAGGGTTGCCTAGCTCAGATATCACCTACTCATTTGCCGATATCGATATCGCTAAGGGCATGGCCTTCTACGGCAGACTCTCTGACGATACTGCCAAAACTTTTGCTCAGCAGCTTTTAAATCAGGGTGATGCATATCTTGTTAGCCAAGTTATCGACAAGGGCGTGTACTTGTCGATATGTGATAGTAGTATGAAGCCGAGTGATGGTACAAGGCATCAGGCTTGTAATATGGCCGTCGTTCCCACTATCCCTACAAGTACCAGAGCCTCTGGAGATATGCTTGCTCCTACCCTAGTGCTGAGAAACATGCTTGTTGATATCGTGCGTGATATAGCGATAACGCTTTCTGAACACGGCAGGTTGATCATAGAAACGGGCCAGCATAAGAAAGCCGAAAGCAGTGTCAGACGGATGAAAGAAACCGCACGGTCTATCATGGATACCCTTGCGGCTTAACTTATCCACCAGCTGTTCAGTGAGCTTATGAAATAGCCTGTCTTCGGTAGAGAAAGCAGGCCACTAGCCTATATGGCTTACTTCCCAGACTTCGCCTACCAAGGCCTTATCAAATGCCCTCCCCTTTCCAATGCAAATTCTTACCTTACCACTGATTTCTCCTGCTGCAATATCGCTGGTGGACATGCTGAACTTTGGATGGTACCCGGTGCGCTGACTTCTCTCAGAGAAGCGCCTTCCACCCTTGTCGTGCGCCAGCTTATGAGAAAGTATCACCAACACATCAAGGAGAACTCATATGGCTATTGCAGAAATTACTCACCATCAGGTATCGAACCTGCTGAGCTTCTGTCAGGAGCATCAGCTTGAACACTTCGCGTTCAGCAATGACCACGGCGCTTACTTTTGCGCCATCACCGGCAGTCACGATAACAATACCTTCAAGAACTGTGTCGAGTATCTTGATGGCATGGACCCCCGTCTCGATGCTGATGGCGGTTTCGATGCGCACGAGAATGCGAGTCATGCATTTGGCTTTGATGATTTCGGCGTTGATTTGCCCGTGTCTTGGTTGTCCTTGTTTTGTAAGAGCAGGGCCTCGACGTCACGTTTTCGCATTAAACTCACACCTGCCGATGTGTATCTTGATATCTGAATTGATATGGCCGGTTCACCATTCCTTTAATCAAGGGAGCGGTGTAAAATGTGGTGAGTTTTAGGTGGTACTAAGGAGGTTCAACGATGGACATAAAACGACAAAGACAGCTCAGGCAACGGGCTTTCTGCAACGAATGGACGGCGTTCCTGCGTCAATGTAAAGCGAACAACATAAAGATGAATCAAACCATCGGTGCAGAGAGATTGGGCATTAAACGCTCGACGTTTAGCGATGCCATCAACAACGGCCCTACTGATGCTATCTTGCTTCGTTTCTATCTCTTTACTGGGATACACCCCAGCAGTATAGAGCCGTCACTGTCACAGATTGAACCTATGTATGCGCAATCTAATGAGCACACTTGTTTGAGTTCTGTAGATTCATTAGCCGCCTAATTTGTTCCGACTGCAAAGACAAAGAGCGTTATCATCCCGATTATGATGCACAGGCCGCAGAATTAGCTGCTGTCAAAGTGGGGAATTTTAATTTTTCTGGGATTGGTAAACCTGCCAATCTCTGATTCTGATTACAACACTAACAAATTTCAACCTTAACTAGGAGAACAAATATGACTGGTAGCGAGAAGAAAGCTAAACTTGACGCATACATAGAACTTAAAGTTGATGAGATTTGCGAGGAGTTAAATGAAATGTTTCCTCAAGATAAGCCTGACTACTTAAAAGGTGGGTTTTGTGTTGAGATGTTGATGCAAATTAGCGATGAAAGTCCAGCATTGTTTTGTGGTATTGCGCAGGCTATAGCTAATAGAAATAAACAGCTATTTCCAAATCACTAGCTATTAACTACGCACATTGGCCCAACCAACCTTACTCAGTAGTTTCTATCGTTGACAGTGATAAGTGTGCGCCATCACTCCCCTTAAACGTGATGGCGTATGCTTTAAAGAATTAGCCGATGTCTACCATCGACAACGCTATTTGCGTCATATACCCTTGCCACAGCTAATGTTCAGGCATACTAACCCTATCAACGAACAGGGGAGTTTCGCCAATGACTAAGCCAATGACCAATACCGCATTAATCTCACACTATATCTGGACCCGTCTTGAGCAGTTTGGTTTTCCAAACGACGAGATTCAATGGGCACTGCCTGATGTTTCATCTGATGCGGATTTGGATCTGGTTGCCATGAACGACCCTATCTACCCAAACGTCGTTCGTGACCGCAGCTACGTAGCCTTCTACGGTACTCTCAAGGGCAAAGCACTGGTTCAGTGGGCAAAAGAATCATTCATCTTAAGAGACGAGGATTGCGAGCTTATTGGCAATTCCGTCGAGGCTGGTACGATCATATCACTTGGTCTGAATAATGGCGCTCCTAGCGTGGCTGTGCGCTATCGTGCGATGGCCAGTTACCAAGAAAAAGCCGTTATTGATACATTAGTGCAGTATGTCACAGGGAAATACAACGGGGTACGGGCGAAGCTAGGTGAAGAAATTAAGCTTATTCATGAGGCAGGTCTTCACAATAAACCGCTTTTCAATGACACAGAAGTTAAACAGAACATTGCCGACATCATCTACTGGCTAGACAAGGGCGCGTCACAGGCGGCCTAATCAGGCTCACCGTTGTCTTTCAAGGAAGGGTCTTTTGGCCCTTTTTTTGTGTCTCTTTTCCGGCTGCTTAACCGCCCATCCAACCCATCTAATCTAAATAGTTTCTCCCGTAGACAGCAAAACCATGCTGTATCACTAACGCAAGCGTGACGGTATACGTTTCTATCATTTTCATGATGTATCACGAACTTTTAACGTGATGGTGCATGTTTTTATAAATTCGCCGTAGTCTACCATCGACAACGCTATTTGCGTCATACCCCCATTGCCACAGAGAATGTTCTGGCACAATAACCCTATCAAACAAACAGGGTATCCCCCATAAGCAAGGCTCAAACGATGCAGACCCATATTATTGTCAAAGCACAATTAAACACCGCGTTTCCTGATAAGCCCACCTTTGAAGGCAAGCTTACGGAGGCGAAAGCGCATCAACGCTGTAAGCAGCTTAACGCTCAATTGCGCGAAGATGCTGATTTTATCTACACACCACGTAAGGCATAACAAGGCGGCTTAGGTTCATCATTCTTCATCGCTGGGATGTACAGCTAGCTCGCTTTGCATCTATGCTTCTGGTGCTAAGTAGATTCCTTGTGTACTTCCTACTCGTATCCGCTACCATGCGAAAGGACGCCCACCAGCGACAGTATTACTTCTATACTCCACGAGCCCATCTAGCTTTACATTAAAGGAAACGATATCGTGAGTCAGTTATCAGCTAAGCAAATTGCCAATATCGCTATGTCTACCAGTGACAATGTGAATAGCCAGCGCGATGCGATCAATGCGTTGTACCGGGAGCAGAACCACCTAATAGACGGGGTTTGCGTACTCACTGATACGCGTAAAGTGAATATCACAGAGATTGCGATACAGCGTGTCTGTGAACGACAACCGATGGATTTGTTCGCTTTTGATGCTATGAATTATGCGCAAGATGTAGAGGATGGTATTGCCTCGGTAGTGACTGAAACGCATGAGCGGCCTGATTTATATTAATATTATTGTCAACGTTATGAATAGGTTAAAGAAGGAGTTATTTACTCTGGCTAATTTAATGGGTGGTAAATAAAAATGAACTGTAAAATCGGCGATATCGCTGTCATTATTAAATCCTATGGATGGAATAACCATGTTGGGAAAGTCGTCAAAGTGGTGGCAGAGCCGCCAAGTGGTGTAGCGTTTCATCTTCCTGATGGTTCTGTACATCATGCGATAGCGCATGACTCCCCGGTTTGGGTTATAGAAAGCCAAGGCGAGCCATTTGGTTGCCTTGAAGAGCCAATCATGTACGGCGTTGGTAGAGATGAAGGGCTAATGCCAATCTCTGATTCAGGCGCGATGGTAGACACAATGTTGATTACACAAAAAGAGGAATATTGAAGAATGGATGATACGCAAAAAAGAGTAGAAATTACGGTTTCAATTAACGAAAGCGCCTACGATGTACTCAAGGCGGCAGCGCCTCTTATAGGGGGTAATGAAGTGACCCCTGAAATACTAGCTGCTGGGTATATCGAAGATAAGGTTCAGCAAATCTGCAACAATATCCATTCGTCAAAAGAAGACACAAAATAGCACTGTCTGATACCCTCGATATTGTTTGGGGGTATTGGATTGCCCTATGAAAGCGTCGTCACTTCTATCTATCGAATAAGGGCTTCGCTGATTGGTGTCCTCATTACCTTAGTCCACCGAAGACCAGATAGTGCTCCTTCTACCTCGCCGGTTGACACTACATCCTTTATTTCACTACTTAACCACCCTCCCTGTCTAAAATATCGATAACCCCTTACATCCCTTGCAATGCCTCTCTTCATGAGATGAACCCTTCATCCAAACAGATTAAGGAATTCTCCAATAATGCGCATTTAATACACGTTGACGAATAACAGAACTGGTCAAATTAAAACCCCGACTGTTAATGACTGGAGCAGCCCATCTAGCGGCTGGACACAAGCCTATGCAGATAGGAGCGGTGTCGAGTATGCAGGCGGCAGAGCTGAGGAAGTATTAAATACGCCATCGCATCCAAACGATACGTGGACATTCATCCGTGCCCAGTATCAACCGATGTAGGCCGTCATAAAAAGACACGCTTGTAAAAGTGATACGTGTATTGCTGTCTACCACGGACAAATCAACCCACTGCTGCAAGCCTTGCGTTACAGGCAAACGGCGCATAATAGTTTTATCGACGAAATGGATGAGCAGACAAATGAAGACAGACAAACAGAAAAAAGAGTTAGTTGAGCAGATACAAAAGCTACAACGATACTGCCAACAGTATTGCAGCCGCTCCGTCAATATTTAAGAAGCACTTGGTGTAACAGGCTCAAACTTACTCAACTCTGTATTCGATAAGGCAGAGAAGATCAACGAGCAAATTAGCACTGACACGCATTAATAGAGAGGGCAATCCAATGGCACGATTCGCAATTAAGAAGCTACCGCTCAACCTATCGAGCATGCACAACAAGATAGAGAACCCGATGAGCATCCGTGTCGAACTCGGTGAGTTTGAAGTGGAGGCCGATTCAATTGAGCATGCACGGGAAATCGCTAAAACCCGCGTGCGTTCGGATGAGCCTAATATGATCAGCCCATGGCGCGAGAAAACGCAATGTTTTACCGTTGGTATTAGCAAACACAGGGAGTTCGTTCACCCCACAACGTTATATAAATACGACGGGAAGCGCTTTAAAGAAGTGCAGGGTAACTGCCACCGGAACCAACCCAAGTCTGGCGCGTTTATGTCTAAAGAAGATGCCAAGGCTGATCATTTAGCACATAAAGCCGTTGCGGATAAGAAAATAGAGACCGCTTTAACCCACCTTAAAGCGATGAACGAATTAGGCGTCTCTATTGACTATCACATGGAAGGTGATACGCATGGTATCTACGAAGATTATCTATTCCTCGAAGTGACTGAAGGCCCTTATAATTTCACTGTCATGTATGACCATTAGGCATGCCTTTGCATGAGGCTTAGCGTGCCTGCTAGGCCTCATATCCTTCGCTGATAGTATCAGGACTAGCTACCTATTTTTAAACAAGATGGGCTGGTGGCTTTCCTACTAATTCAACCATAGACGGCTTTCATCTCATAAAGAATGCGTTTTTTTTCGTTAAGTATCATAAATGGGACTCTTATTTGAAGAGTGGAAAGTCAATTTCAGTTTAAGTTAAAAAGAGTCCCTGACGGGGTTATTTTTAATTAAATATAGGATTCTGATTTATGATTGGTTTTGAAGTTTTTTTTATATAGCTGGTAGCTTCTTATTTCTTAGTGGAATTTGGACTTTATCAATGCGAGGCGTATTCTCTGGTTACCGTCTAACTCTTGAGAACTTCCGTTCATGGCGTTTTAATGCTGCAATCATATTTGCGGTATTCGGGACAATCGTGAGCATTCAATATTACAATTTACATCACAAGCTTCTATCGACACATCAAAGCGTGTATGAGTTTCAGCATTGGGCTTTAGAGTCCCTGCATTATACTTCACCTGAATCTACTCTATTTCTCTATATGTCATGTGTGATGGTTATAACCGCAATGGCTTTGCCTAAAAAGAAGACATGTTTAAAGCAGGCTTAACCTATAACACAAAAGCGCAAGGCCACATCTTTTCAGTGGCCTTTTTTATCGCATATAGCTTCGTTAACTGATGACCATCCAAATCTACGGAAAAATCTGAATCTCCTTCCCCCATAGACAGTTGTTTTATTCCCACTCGCCCGGTGATTACTAGTGTGTCCACCAGCGACAGAGGTGCTACCTCCCTTTCCTCTTGCGTTACCCGTACCTGTGAGACACTAGATATTTTCAAGTTAAACGATACATTTCGGAAATCGTCTGTGCGATTATAATTAGAAGCTTACTTCATGACCGTGAATTATATTGGAGCAAATATTATGCAAAAGTGGGAATACTATACATTCACCGAGAAGGACCATACCAAAGGGCAATCAATGCTACAAAAAATGGGCAAGCAAGAATGGGAGCTTGTGTCAGTTGTCAATAATACAGGTACATATGCGGGCTTAATTTACATCCTCAAAAGACCTCAGAAATAATGTATTTGCTACTATAACTGCATTCTCCAACGAACAGTTATACAACCCATTCTACAAAAAGTGAAGATGCCGCCTCTATCTCTTTAAGGCGGTTTTTCTTGTGGCATTATGTACCAATATTACATCCACTGGCGACACCGGTTTACCTAGCACCTTCCCTTGCGTCATCTGCACGCATGCGACACTAACTGTGTTCAAGATAAACATGTTTTGCGTAAGGAGCGTATCGCCATGCCAGCAGCCCTGTCATCTAATACCCGTGTAGATAACACCCTATATCATGTGGTCACGTATTCAGGCCGTGGTGATAACAGAAGAATTGAATTTACTGACAAAGGCTTGGCCACTGCTTGTCGTGTTGCCTTTAACGGTAAGTTCAAGGCGCTTAGCGGCGAAGCGGTACGCATGCTCCTTCAGTGCGTTAATGAAAGTCGTTTCGCTAGCCATACAAAAGGTTTCTCCGCTGAAGCTGTCAATGAACTAACAGCGCCGTGGCAGTTCGCCAATGCTGGTGCTGTCTTATACCCTGATGAGTTTCAACCATGGGAAGCGGATGACGACGTTTTCTTTGTACAAGATAATCCTGAAGGCCTTGCAGGTAATTGGATAGTCGCCACGCACCACGCTGAAATAGCTGCGAAACTCATCAATCAAGAGCTTTTAAAGCTTAAGGAGCGGATAAGGGAAAGCGAGGGGCTTTGTCTTGCAGCATAGAAGACAAAGAAACAGGCAGGCTTGCGTGCCACGTATCCACCTGATTTTTTAAACGGAAGGTAGCAGCTGGTGGCTTGACTGCTACTTCAACCGTAGACGACGTATGTCAACGGTATCACATCAAAGGCCATCTCTCGTAGATGAGGGTGAGTTAGCTATTAACTCCTTAGTCGGTCGCTCCTGTATCCACCAGCGACAACGCTGTGAATCTCCCCTCCCCTTGCGTCACCTGTACCCATGAGACACTAAGTGTGTTGGAAATGAACAGGACAAACACTATGAACAAACAAGATAACTACAACGCTTTCGTTGCCACTCGTGAAGCTTTCACTTCAGCTGTTATTGAAGCGTCTGAGAATGCCGAGCGAGCTGCACCCCAGCCTAACCTTAACCTAGTGGTATCTTTCCTACGTGAAGGTATGAACAACTCTCTTGATTCAGGTGAGGCTATGGATGCCCGTCAGCGCCTTGAGGCGATTAAGAAAGAGATAGTTGCGGCTCAGGCTTTCTTAGCTGATATCGACAGCGCACTTGATTCTCAGATTGACGCGATATAGGAGGCCACATGCGACAGCCTATATTCACCTTCGATTACACCACTGACGATAACGAAGCCACTTTTGGTTGTGCCTCAGGCAGAACAGAGAAGGAGGCTAGAAGCCGATTGAAGCGACGTTATGGACTATCTGACTCTGAGGTTGCTACAGCGAGGGTTCGACGTGCCAGTGCGCCCTCAGCTCCATCTGGCTCATAATCATTTACCAAGTCCACCAAGGAAACAGTCATGCTATATAGAAGTATTCAGGCTCATCTTGCGCTCTTTAAGCAACAGCCAGAGGTAGGCGAGTCACTTACACTGGGTAGAAAAGAGTTTACCGTTCGCCGGGTTGGGAAGAAGCGCTATCAGTTAATTGAAACTTTCTTTTCCTCATTGTCATAGCAACATAAACGCTTTATACGGGGTGATGGTGTCTGCTTCCGACCAGTGGTTGTCGTTTCCATCATGGACGGCGCTCTCACCTTCGTTACTACCCTTCTTATCTGTCCATCAGCGACACGCTATCTTTTCGGCTAACGGGTTGCGCTATCTCAGGCAGTGTTAACTTATAAGTATAGACAGTGACTAACACCAAAGAGACGGTTCAAATGAGCACATTAAACACAGGCATGAATGCCATCAAGGTTACTTTTGATAGCGGAGACGTTATTACAGGACGTGTTGTAGTTCAGGATGATGTCGTGTTTCGCGGAGCTGTAGCCCCTCAGCTTGTCTCTATCGAGTTTGACGACTTCACGGGGAATGACGACTACACCGTAGAGTCACTTAAAGAAACGATCATATGCAGTGTCAATGAAACCTACGAGGCTTCATGGCATTCAGATATATGGGAATTTGAATACTCCCTTTACACTTTGTAGCGCACCCTCCCTGCGAGCCTTTACCCGTCCTTAGTGGCGGGTTTTTTATGTTTGCTTATTATCGAATGGCGCTGTGTCGACCAGCGACATGCTAACGTCACAAATCCGTCGTCTTAATTTTACTCGCTTTCACTCCCTGATTTTACACTGATTATCATTAGTGGACATGGTAGGAAATAGCAATGAGTAGCCAATCCCTTCATCAAGAAGCAACGGGCATTGTCGTCGGTGGACAACGATTTAAAAACGTCACTGAGGCGTGCCGAGCACGAGGGCTTAACAGTAAAAAGATACAGGAACGCATTCGTTGCGGTTGGTCTATCGAAGAAGCGTTAGAGGTGGTAAAGCGACAACTCCCTAGTCAGCAATACCGAGCTCGCAAAATGGCCTTTGCAGCGCAGCAGGGGCTAGCGTTATCGTCCGTTGAATCCCGACTGTCTGTCCGGCGCAATCGGTTCAGGAAATGGTTGCACCTGCCTTTCCATACGTCAAAGCGCCACACGAATGCCGTAATGGTGACCGATAAGAACAATGTGACTTACAGCAGCATGAAAGACGCGGCCCGTGAGCTGAAGGTTCATCGTTATAACCTGCCTAAGCAGGGCGTGAAGATGCAGCCTATCGAGAAGTATTGTTTTGAAAAGGAAATGAAGATCTCTCCTGACACGCTAATGTTACTGATTTCTCACCCCAACCTAACTGATAAGCCCGACCTGTTTCGACCTCAGGGCCATCGGATTTTGTTAGATAATCAAGTGCCACTTAGTATGAGGTTTTCGCCATTGCAGCTCGGCCAGTATGCCGTGGAGATGTCTATCGGCGACATAAACCTTATGCGTGTTCGTTTGACTAATAAACCTGAGCTTTTACCCGACAGTATGATACTTCAGCGGTCGAACGATTTGTCTACGGATGAAGAGAATGCCCGTTATGCACTACTTAATGCGTGCGCACGGAAGGACTGGGACGCCTTTGTAGCGGGATTTGAGGCTTATACTGTATGACATCATTGTCCATTTCAGGTTAATCCTGTCTATGATGGATACGCCCACCTCATAGGGCGTCATCCATTACCGGGCCACTAAGAGCCTTCCTCACTCCTCTTTCATAGACATTCATTCCTCCTGCTTTGCATTTACTTTAAATTTCTTATTGTCTACCGCGTACATTCCACATTCCTGTAAAGCACGCTTGCGCTAAGGCAAATGGTGAGAATCTATAAGTATCGAAACACAAACAGTCTGCATTAATACAAGGCTACTCAACATCCAAGATGTCGAACGTAACTAGGAGCACACCATGTCAAAACGTACCGCACTAATCAATCAACTAAAAGATACCATTAATAAACATCACGGCAGTTCGCTTTCAATTGAGCAGGTGGAGCATTGGGTTGGCTCTGATGCTTCTGAATCTCAAATTGACGAGCACATTACCGAATTTAAATATGAACCTGATAAAGCCGTCACACCTGATGATGTACTTTCCTTGTGGGATGATTGTCACGCATAGCCCTATCTCGACCACCAGCGCCCATTTCTAGGGCGCTTTTTTTTGCTCAATTTAAACGTGTGGGCTGGTGGTCTATACCCCTCTCATATCACTACCTTTCTCCATCATGGACACAACGTTAAAAGCCGGATGCATTTCGCTCCGGGTTTGGCACTGACACTTCATTTCTTCGATAGACGCACTGTCTCTATCCGGGTATTTGAATGACCGGGTTAACGCCTGCCTCGCGATTCCACCAAAGACATTGCCTCTATGCATATCGCCATGTCCACCAGCGACAAGCCATCGGCATACCTAAACCCCTTGCGCCATCTGACGGCATGCGACACTTAAAGGGTCAAGAACAAACAGGATTAATTGTTATGAACCTTATTAAGACTTACTTCACACGCCAACTAGCAAATCGCGGTTACCCTACTGATGATATCAACTACTCACTTAATTATTGTCAGGGCGATGGCATGGCCTTTTACGGTGATATCGACGAAGAGGCGCTTATCCGCTTAGCCGATACGCTAATGAAAGGCACTGAAAAGGCAGCTGTGAAACGAGCTATCGATAAGGGTGCGACGGTAACAATTGATCGTAACAACTGTGCTACGCATTACTCGCACTACAATACAATGACAGTCATTGCTGAAGCATGTTTCGGTGAAGAGCTTACTGACTTTGAATGGGCGTCGTTTCAATCCTTTGAACAGGCACTTGAGGAAGATATTAAGGCAACCTCAAAGTCACTCGAAGCAGATGGCTATGCTATTGTAGACGCAGGCTCTCAGTACGGTGCGCTGGCCGACAAAAAGCGTACATTTAATACCGCTCGCTTCACCTTAATTATTGAAGAGCTAGAAGACGAAGACTTTTCGCTTGAGTATTGGGATGACTCACTTATTGACGAAACCATTCAGGCATTCATTGATAAAAAGCAACGTTACTTCACTTTGAAAGTGTCAGTGGTTGCGCGTGACGATGAAACCGTATTAGGTGAAAGCTATCTTGGCGGCTGCACGCAAAGCAACGAAAGTCCATCAAAGAACTACAATGGCTATCTACCTCAGATGGTGTCAGAAGCGATACGCGAATCCCGTGACTTTATTGAATCAATATCATTGGCCGCATAAGGAGACTGTAATGAACTTAGCCACTTACTTAGTAACCTTAAAAATTAAAACGAATGGGCTAGATAAAGAAGCAGTCCATCTCATAGACGCAACCAATGTAGATAATGCCAGAAATGCCGCGCTGGTTGCTGAATGTCATGGCGATTTTAATGACGATACCGCTCAGTGGGATGGCGATGGTGTCGATGATTTGAATGGTGAGTTTAGCTACACCGTCAAGAGCGCTGTCCTTGTTGAAGATAAAGACGTCGCAACGTTGAAACGATACCTCCTTAACCAAAACTCTTAGTATGCTACACCTGTCCACTTAGTTTTTTCGCTGGTGGACTAAAGTACTCACAGAATTCGTTGTCCTCCTACACAACGTCAAGGCCGCCTCCGGGCGGTCTTCTTTTTGTTCCTTCTGCTGTATCTACAGTTTCTCTGGTAGTCACCGCTTCCGTATGAGCTTTCCCTATTAGCTGCTTGTTGCGCTGTCTACGGTATAAGTGCAACTGCCTACATGTTTCGACCAATCAATGTCTTTCGTAGACCTGTTGCTTACACAGGCACGCCAGTTTCACGTATTCTCACGTGGACTAGGCATGTGCGACAGACTTGAGCTGTGATGTTGCGCTGTCACTTTTCCTTGTCCTTGGTGGACATCGAATTGAGTGCTGCGTCTCACTTGCATAGTTGAGCTTTGCCTTATCATTGAATTACATTATCAAAGCTATGGATTAGTTCGTTATGCATTTTATCAGCAACAAGCACAATCATTTCTTTATCGTGAAGGCTCAATTGAACTTGGAACTATTAAATGATTGCGTGGTACATGAATCTCTCTCAGACATGTACCTCTATGTGAGTGAGCAGGAAGCTCTGGATTTAGAGCAAGTGGAAGGGCTGGAGTATGCGATTACTATGAAAGATGGACTGTGGGCCTCTGTTGATGATAGAGGGTTTGTTGAGGTAATTAGTGGATGTGTCTACGATTACATCAGTGACTTCGAGCTATAACCCTATTGTCGAATTGCGTCACCATAGTTGTGGCGCCATCTCTCTCCCCTTTAATTCTATTCCCTTTTATTTTTAAACGTGTTGGAAGAGTGTATTAGATCCAAGTGCCTCACAAACTTCCTATGTCTTTCGTAGACAGCGTACCTTTTAGTCTCAACTACACCTTCAGGTCTATCCTTTGTCTTTCGTTGATATAGCGTTGTTGTGATGACAGCTATCGAATAATGTCTTTCTTAGACGCGATTGGTGATGTGCTTCCCTGTGCCCGGCGCTGTTAAAGATGTCTTTCGTATACAGAGCTTATCCATAATTGGCTGGTGATTATGTTTCTTTCGTATACTTTGCTTTAGCTATTTTGAACGTTATTCAATTCTTTGAGAGACAGTGTTTGTAGTTGCATTTTTTACTCAGTTTTGTTTGATATATGGGTTGCGTCATCTGTATAGTATGTATACTAATGATGTAGGTTGAGTTTATGTATTTCTAGGTGGTGCATTATGGCTTTTGTTTTGTTGGCAGCTTTTATTGTTATAGGTCTTCTTTTTGCTCTGACTTCTGGTTCAGATGTTACATCTAATGAAGTTAAAATTCCTGAAGGTCATAGCTCTTATACTCGCACCACTAAGCGTAACAGAGGCACAATATTTGGTGGCTTCGTAGATGATGTGCAATCCATTTCTTCTGCAACATCAACGGGTGATGACCTTTCCCCTGAACTACTTTCTTTTGATTCTGGTTCGGGCTTGTCCGACATCACCATGGACTAGATGCTTAACCTACAAAAAAGCCCTCAACATGAGGGCTTTTTTAGTTCTGCTAAAAGAGTTTGTGGAAGTTGATTATCATGTACCTTCCACCAACAGCTACTAAGGTGAAAAATATTAATGGGAGGTAGAACGCCATTATCCCTACCTCAATAGGGAGCATAAGGTAGAGTGATACGATTAAAGTCGACAATGCGAATATCATATACCACAGGCGACTTCTTCCAACACTAGGAACACCTACCTCATAACGCGCAATTTGACGTTGGTGGTAGCCATCTACCCACATGCCTGCAATCAAGAACATGATTAATATAAACCACTCTTTAAGCGTGGCATAGCGGAGTGCCATTTGATACACGGCGATTTTAAAGTTGATACCCATTTGCACTGCAAGAGGGTTCATCTTTTCGAATACTGCATCCGCATCGTACTGTCTAGAGCTTTTCAGGATATTGTCATCAATGAATTTCTCTATACCAGACTTACGCATCACAATGTCATAGGCGAGCGATGAGTCATCTATTATTCGCTGCACCCCTGATGCACCCATTGCTTCTCCCAGAGACGCAACTTCCTCATCTACGCGCTTTTCATTTTCTTCCACAGAATAGAACACCATATTAACGGCGATAAGAATAAATGTGGCAGCCGCAATCATTAGTGATACTTTCTTTTTTGTGCCCTCAGTTGACGCCATCAGCCGACCTCCATAGCTCGCATGGGTATTATCCCCATCATCATCAATGTGTGACTGCTTGCGATTTTGGAAAGAAGGACAATCCTCGCTGTCTCCCTTAACTTAAATTGCTCTTCAGTAGCTGGTGGTTTACTAATTCTCAAGGGTTCGTTTTGTGCATCAATGCGCTTATACCATTCCACGAATGTTTCATTGTATATATCGAAGACATTCTCAAAAGGTGCCTTGCCACTTACAACATTGTACCTAGCCACCGCTTCCATACCATCAACAAGCTTACTCAAATAAAGCTTTCCTGACTCTCTAAGACCGACTTCAGGTTTGATGTATTCTTCAATTGCGCTTAGGGCGTATTTTACAAATATGGTTTGATCGCCTTCCTTGATAATGTCCCCTACTGCATCCGCATACTTGAAAAAAGCATCTTCGAGTGAGGGTCCACATGTCCAGATGTAAGATAGTTCTTGTCTTGATTTACGTGAAAGATGCATCAACACACCTATCCTTCCTAATGAAGCAATTTTACTTTCCATGTTCATCGTTCTCCAAATCTAAGAATTGGTACTACACCCTTCACTTTGCTTCCGTCTTGAAAGCTAGCCATATACTGCAATACTGGCAGAACAGATAATAGCGACGGTGGGAAAAGGTCTGAGTCAACGTCACGATACGTTTCCGCGTATCCAGCACTGAAGTCTTGAACCTCACTTTCTGTTGATGAGCCGGATGATAGTTTTCTCTCGACTTCCCTCACCCTAGTTTGACCAAGCATGTCAGAAACAAACTTTTTAGTGACTTCATCCGATATACTCATTGTGATGAGGTTTCTGCAAAGACCAGTCAGTCTTTCTGCCATTTCTTTCCCTGCTTTATGGAAATAATCGGGGAGCGTTTGAGAGCTTATATAGACCTCTATCTCTGCCGCTCGACCCATTGCCATTAATTCAGCGAGAGGTTCGTTCAATGCACTATGTGCTTCGTCCACAAACAGTGACAATCGTACTGGGTCTTGTGCGTTCGTATTGTAACGCTCTGCCGCGTTCGCATTGATATCAGAAATAAGCATCTTTGATACAACGCTGGCAATTGTGTTGTCGGACATGGAATCCAGAGCAATGTATAACACTCCACCTGTATCCATAACGCCTTTTGTTGTAATGATAGGCCTGTGGTCATCAGCGCCGGGAACGTACTCTGGAGAAAGCAACTCATCCAGTGGAGTAGACACCAGCTGTTCGATTAGTGGTTTGGTTGTTGACATCATCATTGAGTAACGTGATGGGTCTTCCGACGATATATAGTTAATCATCGTTCGCACTATACGACGCTCACGGTCAATTAATTTATCTTCTGTAGGCTTTAGGCAGACCACATTTGTGTAGTAGTTCATTAGCTGTTCAAGCCATGTATCACCACCTGCACGCTTAATCGCTGATTCTTTTTCTTCGAACCAGTTAACACCGTGTCTATTTTCTAAGTATTTCTCTATAGTGCGCCTAACTAAATCTGACCTTTCTGAGAAGAGGTACTTGTGCATTTTGATGAGCGATGGTTTCTCGCCAATATACAATAGTCCTTCTGCCACTGAGTTAAACTGACTCCACGCATATTCTGCAAACGCTTGAGAGTCGCCACCGCTGGGGAGTATGGAGCGCAATCTAGATGCAATCTCTGATGCTTTGGTATATGTCCCTATCGCATCTATTCGAACTACATCTCCTGATGGCTTTGATGGGTGGAAATAATAAAATGGCAACTCCATCTTATCGCACACATATTTTAGCGCATTCTGCCAGTTCCCATCGTTCTTAGGGTCAATCACAACAATGGTATTGCCACGAGCAAGCGCACCGGTAGATAACTCTACTAACAAGGTGGTTTTGCCGGTACCTACTTGTCCAAATATCATTGTGTGGCCTTTCAGATTATCGGTCTTTTTTGTCATGATTTCGTCTTTCTTCTCAAGACCGACTGCATGAATGTAAGGTTGTCCCCCAAGCTTTTTGGTACTGTCCTCTTTATCCTTAGCAAACATCTGAGCTATGAGGGGAATCTTTATTTCTGATTTGTCAGCAGATAGCCTCATCAATTCTCGAACACGGGTAGTATGCTCAGGCCCCCAAGTAAAACCTCGACCAATTTGTACCTGAGACTTATCTGCCATTTGGCGTTCGATTTTTTCATCGAGGTCCATAAACATGAAATCGTTGTATTTGATATCCATGTGCAGCTTCACTCTAGGTGCAGCTTTTTTATATGACATTACACCCATGCCCAATAGTGCGCATGATACCGCTACAGCAACTTGGGTTGGCGTGCTTCCTTGTAATGCGATATTTGCTACGCTAAGGCCAGCAAGGCAATGCCCATTTGTCATCTCAAAAACTGGCCGAAAAAGGTTTTCATTAAATAGTGGGTGTGATCTATCATTCATCACAATTCTCCAAAATTCTGATATAAGTTTTTCCGTCTATTTCCTTGTAATGACTCTTTTCGATTGCTGCTTGAAGTAGTGTCTGGTTCTCGCCTGATATTCTTCGCTTCACCTTTGTTATTCTTGCTGACTCAGCATAAATACCGTCATCTTCCTCAATAACTACATCTACTGTTTGTGTCATAGCTTTTACCTGTGATGCGTAATCATCTTGATGTTCAGCCACTTCACTTTTCGCAATAAGGTCACTTTTCCGGTTATTTTTATCTTTCACTGTGGGCGTTTCTCTTTCGATAATAGCGATTGACTCCACATCTATGCTTTTTTCATCGACAATGCGTTCTACAAGTGATTTGTTTAGAGCAACCATTATTTGCTCATTGCCCTTTACTTCTATTTTTCGAATTCCGCGTTCATCGCTAATAATGTTTCTTGCTTTGAGCTGTGGTAACGCCTGCATGTAATCTGTATCAGTCATTTCTGTTATTGCGCTTACTGATAATGCAAAGGTGCCATCTATGAAAACGACATCACCGTTACTCATTTTTTGGTTAAGTTCTTCAGTGAGGAATTTACTTACTTTCTCTTCCGACTGATTAAGCCTTTTACGTTTTTGTTTGTTTGTACCATTCAGTTCTGACACTGCCCCTTGTTGGTTGGCACTTTTACTTTGCTTTCCTGCTTCTGATTCCACTTTTTGAGGCTCAGCAATATTTTTCTTCTGTACGTTATTTGCTTTATGTTTAGCGGTCTTGTTCGGCTTTTCTTGTTTGTTAGACAAACCGCTTTTCTTAGGGCTTACCGTCTCTCTATCGTTTGTAGATGCACGTTTTTCATCGTTGGTTTGTTGCTGACCATCACCTTTATCAACTTCAGTATCCAATTCGTATGTTTCTAGCTTTGGAGGTGGAACCGGTGTCTTGTTTTCTGTCTTAATTAAGGTCGGCTTCTTTGGCTTAGGTCTTGGTATGTCTTCTTCAGCTTTATCATTTTCATGTTGAGGTTGCGCATGTAGTTCATATGTAGAAAATTCTTCATCATCATCTTCTACATACATTTCCATCGCGCCCATGTGAGAAGCCATTTCTGCATCACTCATCTGAGGAATGTTGCTCCCGACTTTTTCTGGTTCCGTACCAGTACCTGTTTGAGTACTGCTATCTTTGCCGGTCTTTTCTTTTTGTGTTTTCTTAGCTTCTTTTTCTTTTGCAGGTTTTTCCGTTGTATCGCTGTTTTCAATAACGTCTGCATCTCTCCCCGTGTTAATTTGTAAGGTGCCATCAGCTGAATAAATTTCCTTAACACCTGTATTGCCAACGATGTAAACACCGGGTATAGATCTTGGTGTTTCCCCTTCCCAATAGATAACTATTGGGGATACCAACTTAACAACGCGGTATTCATTCCCTGTATCGGGTTTTAGGATTCCAAACCATTCATCAGTCGCCTCTCCGTTACGGTTTCTTATTGGCTCAACTACACCAGCTTCCATTAATGCTTCGCAAAACTCTTTGGTTGAACTGGGAAACTGTTTGTAATTTTCTTGTTTGGCAAACGCTATGATTTGGTCTATTGCCGCAACTGTTACGAAGGCCCTTCCACCACAAACGAATATCTTTCCTTTGGGCTCGTTGGCCTTCATCGTTGGCAAAAGAGAGCGAGCCGATGAAATAAATATTTTTTCAACATTTACTCTCGATTCACCTAAATGCTTATCCCAACGCATATTGATATCACGGGCTGTCTCCAGTCCGTCGACATGCTTGACTATCTGATGCAGAAAAGCACCGTCAATATATTTTCCGCTCATGTACTGGTATATCTGGTTCATCAGCATTGGGCCGCCTGCGCGTATGTATTCAATTCCTTCTTTACTGATAACTTCCTTAACCAACAATGCGCCTACCTCTTCATGCGCTCCATGTTGTCTATCTTTTGTCATACGTGTTTCATAACTTCTGACGCCCGTTCTTCTTGCCCACGCTACTAGCGACTCATTAAGTGGGCTCCAGACATTTGTTTCCTTACCATGTTCATAGACCGTAATATCCATAATGACTTTACCAATGTCATGAATGAGGCCTAACGCCCACGCGCCGTATATCCACTTGGGCTTTATAACTTGGAATACATCTATGTTTGTACTCTTCTTATCTCTGGGTATCTTCCCTTCTCGGGCCCTCGCTTTTTCCAAACACCCATGTGCAGTTTGAAGACTGTGATAAAAAAGGCCTCCAAGTTCATGGTGATGGTGGTATTCACTTGCGGGTAACAAATGAACATATTCAGCAAGGTTGTGAATGGTTTGTTTGTATAGGTTATTAAAGGTTGGCTCTTCTGGCCTTTCAGAATTTATCCTAATTGCTGCTGCCGGTATCAGCTTTTTTACTTCAAGTTTGTACGAAAGAAGTATGTCTTCAACATTTGCGACAGGTATGCCAAACGTTCTGACGGGGTATCTTCTCAAGTACCCCTCAGTTAGGGATGCCATGTCTTTGTCATCCGCACTATTCTTTTTGATAAGTTTTGCTATTCTGCCGACAGCAGCATTTAGGAGTTTCATGCAGCTTTAATCTCCTTGTTTTGTTCTTCAGCTTCCTCCTTTGCTGCCGCCTTTGGTTTTTTTTCTGTCACGTTTTCTGTGTCGGCAGTGTCGTCTTTTGCTTTTGGTTTTGAATTAGCAAGGTCGCGAACCTCTTTAGAAATCATTCGTTCAAACGTTCTTTGGCTGAACAGTCCGCGATTGCGCTTTGCACTCTCATCAGATAAATACACGAAACGTGAGATGATTTTGTTTAGTGCATTGATACTTTGATTAGAAGCTTGTTCGTAAATGAAGTCATCGACTAGGCCGCTGACCCATTGCAGTTGTATTTGGCACATAACCGCATCAATATTCTCAATGAGATTTTTGATGTTGTTCATAAAGGGATGGGCGATTTCCATTTCAAATGGAGAATCATTGCTTTCTACTTGAAAGGTATCATTGCCCAATTTATCCAGTTGGACTTTTAACTTGTCTACACTTTCATTGGCTATGATAAGTGTATCTTGTTTCCACAATTCAAGACGACCTTTCCAGTCATCACGCTGCTTTGCAGTCTCACTAAGTTCTAAAAATTTCGCGCCTGCTTGGGTAATTCGTTTTTTATTTCTCTCATAGTAATTACCGATTGAGGCGCTGCGGATGTTTATTTTTCGAGTGGCACTTAAAACTGCGCCTTTGATGTCTGCCATGAGTTTCTCCTTTGAAAATTTTTTCAGGCATCATAATGATGTCTCATTTTCAGAAGGAGGTATGGGATTTAAGGTATCTCTTTTGAGCCCTTAATTTTCAGTTTTCATTGATGCGGATGCATATGCCTCTTCAAGTTCTTCTCTTAGGTCGGGCATTTTATTGACACGCCTTTTTACTTTCTTCAGAAGATACAGGTCAGATATAACACCTCTGTACTCTTTTATTATTTGCTCGGTTTCGAAGGCAAGTTTAGCAATTTCTACCGGAGCGAACTTCATGAAACTTGCTAATGTGTAGCCTGTTTTATTCACAGGAACTTCTCTTGATACCTTGTTAACGCCTGCACGCCTTACTGAGTCGTACTGGTACCATCTAATTCTAGGAGCACCGTCCTTTTCAGTGTATTCAGGGAATACGTCTGGCTTATATCTATCACTACGAATTGTCATTTTTGGGATGAGCGTATATCTGTACTTAGAATCAGCTTTGCTGACTTTGTTGTTACGCACATTGTTCATCATGCCCATGTAAACAGATATCTGCGTTTCTATATCCTGAAGAAGCACATGCACACATTCTCTCTGAGCGAGATGCAATTTAACGTATTTTTCTCCAAACATTTTTTTACCAAAGTAGTATGTAATAATTTAATAACCTACTGAACTATAAATTATGGGTTTCTAATTGTCATTTATAATTTTATTCGTCGACGCCATAAATTCATAAGTCGTTGTTATTTATACATATATCATGAATTATATCATTTCGTTTGACTCAATTTGCAGTATTCAAGTATAAACATTCTGTGTAATTACACAGATTTTTCTTTAGTAATTTTATTATTTATCTACTTGTTTTGTATGGGTTTAACTGGTTTTTTGTAAGATTCAGGAGGTTATTAATAACTTACCATTGAGCATAATGGTTGCCATAAACGCATATTGTTTTCTTTATCCACATAAATATAGATTATTCAATATTATTACAATTTTAATATGTTTCTGTTTTTAATAGTAAATTTGTTGTTTGGGTAAGGCTTGGTTGGCTATTAATAACTTACTTGCAGATTAGTTCTCGTATTCTGATAGTGATTTAATAAATTCATTAACCCCACGATTTAGACCTCTTAATAGTCAATACATGCTTGTTTTACACTTTATTATTTATTTAGGGACACGTTTGTGTCCCTAGTAACATTTTTGTGTTCCAAGTGACATTTTTGTGTCCCAACTCATTTTCAGAGTAAATGTTCTTGTTTTTCTTAGGGGCGCGTTTGTGTCCCAAGTGACATATTTGTGTCCCAAGTGACACGTTTGTGTCCCAGTGAATTTTTGGTATATACGAGGTATAAGATGTCAGTAGCTGAAAAAATCATGAGTAATGAGAAGGTTCATCCTTCTATTGTTTCAATTGAAGTGGGATATGGCAGTACCACATTAGTTTATAGCGCCAATGGCAAGCATATGAACTCGATGACGATGCCCTCTCGCCCTAAACAACTCGGTTCAAGAAGTGATTTGACGGGTGGTCTACTGGTTACCACAGGCAAAAGTGCAGTTGTTACCGTTAATGACAACGAGTGGCAAGTTGGAACGGATGTAGGTTTATCTAGTGAGCGTAAAAGCGTTGAAGTACTTAATGATAACTACATCGATAGTGATGAATATTTAGCAATGTTTCTTGGTTGTCTATCGTTACAACCTCATGATGAAATTGACATGCTAGCATTAGCACTTCCAGTCAATCGGATGCACCTAAAGCCAAAATTAGAAGCAATGGCCAAAAATATCAAAATTGGCCAACGTCATATTGCTATAAAAAATGTGTGGATTGTCAGTCAACCATTCGCGGGTTTACTTTACCACGTTTATGAATCATCACCTGAAACTGGTTTGCGAAGCCTAATTAACAAAAACTTCCTAGTGATTGATATTGGCTACTTAACTCTTGATTGGCTTTCGATTAATAACATGAGACCTGACGAAAAACTATCTGGTGCAATAGACCTTGGCATGTCCGTTCTCGTACATGAAATTGCTGAATACCTTGGCTCAAGTAAGGTCTTCGATATTGGTGAGGTTTCTCCAGCTATTATTAACAAGGCTTTTGAAACTGGAAATCTGTCTATGTTTGGTAAAACATTTAATTTCCCCATTCATGAGTCAGAAACTGTTTCTTTCGATGCCAGTAAACTCATTGCTTCACATATGGAAAAAGCGGCTAACAAGATAACTAATGTCATAGGTAAAGGGGCATCTCTCGATGGTATCGTTGTAGTTGGTGGTGCCTCAGGGCTTTTATTAGATCATATTCAACGTCGTTTTAAGCACCATGCTGTAGTCAGTTATGGTATCGATGCAGTTGGAAAAGGTTTGCAATATGGTGGCGCGTTAAAGGCTAAATCTGGTAAATAACGATGTCGGATATCATGTGCAAGTTTAGGCTTGATAATGAAGAGTTACCGAATATAGCTGCACTTGTTTCCAAGTTAGATGGAAAGGGGCGAAATGAGATAATACGGCTTTTCATGCGCTTAGCTTTAAACAATATCTCATATCCGCTAGAGGCCGGTGATGGATTTCAATCTTGTAATATCAGACTACGTATCACTAAGGCTTCTCATCCAGATTTGTATGAACACTTGAATAGCTTTGCTTCTCGGCATCGGTCTGCTGAAGTAATCCGAATGCTCCGTTTTATTGAGAGTGCTAATTCTACATTCGTGACTCGGCCAATATTCACTGACAAAAAACAGGAGGTGATAGAGACACAACCATTAGATGAGGAATTCCAAGAAGAGCCTCTGTATGATGATCTTATTATAAACGATAGTGACATGGAGTTAGCTGAACTGCTTTAGTTTGTTTAGTGCTTCAGTTCCCAGTGCTTTTTAATATCCTATATTAATATTGAAAAACCCCGTGACGAGAGCGAAGCGACGTCGTGGGGTCGTTTCCCTCTTTATACTTATAACCCTTAAACTACTTGAAAAGCTACTTGGTATGCTTTCTAGACCAAGTAGCTATTGGCCTGTAGCGGTGTTGCCACCATATTGATCTAATAACCCGCCATTTTGATCTACGAAACCACCGCGTTCTTACTACGATACCACCGCGTTCCTACTGTAAAACCACCGCATTCCTACTATAAAACCACCGCGTTCATACTATGCTGAAAACCTGATTATATATGATGAACTCTCTCTACCCACCGTGTTTAATGGTGGTCTTTAATATTTTATTAAAATATTTAAAAGTTTAGATATTTTTAAAATTAGGAAATTTTTTAAATATAATTAGTTTTTTATTGCGAAAATTAGTTGGAGTTAAGCTTTTCCATAGTAGGTACGTGGTGGTTTTAATAAAAATTGGAAGGAATGAAGTTTACCTATAGTACGAACGTGGTGGTTTCAAATGAAAGTTGGTTTGAAGAAAGTGTACCCAGTATAGGAAAATGGTCGTTTTGATAATAAAAAAGCCGGGTTATACCCAGCTTTTTATATTTTTCATATGTTTTAGCTCGTAGGAACAGATGGCAATGTGTTGTGAATGATAAGAGTGTTTTCCTTTATGATTGCATTGCAATCCGGCCACATTTTTTTCACAAGCGTCAGTGCAGTAGTTAGGCGTTGTTTGAAACGCCATTTTTCGTAGTCAATTGCAAATTGATTCATCAGGTCATTTAACTTTATACCTATAACACGACCTGTGTTAGAACGGTAACTAATGAAGACGTAGAGGTCTAATGCCAGTGGTGAGCGTTTGAGGCTTTTCAATATTTCAAGGCTCAAAGGTACTGAGTGCGCTTGAATTTCGTTAAAGAAGGTTTCCGATAATGTCACAGATGTCATTTGTTGCTGTACGATATTATCTTTGACAGATTCAAAGGATAATTTTTCATCAAAGATTTTAAAGCTTTTTTGATGCCTAAGCGTTTCTTTAGTACCGTCTTCAAGATACCTAGACTCAGAGTAATCATGTGAAAATTCTGTTCTATATAATCTCTCAAGATGTTCCAACACTTGTTCATTTGTTCCATTAGCGATGTAACTGGGGGTATAACCAATCTTTTTAACGAAATCGTAGATTGTTTTCCCTATTGGAATCGTGCGCTCACGGGTAATTTTTGCTTCTGTGCTCAAATAACAAATGATAATTCGTGGGATAGAACCATAAGGTAACATAGCATCGCCTATCGAACTGATTGTCATTACGTTGTTAGGGTACGAGGTCGATATTTCTTTTTTATCAGTAGGTGATGGTGGTAAAAAGTGAGTACAGAACGTTGAATAATTATACCAAATTTCTCTCTCTTGCCTTTCCGACATTTGAATCGCTAGCTCTATTTCTTTTTCATAATTTTTAAGCTGCTTATCGGAAGTTTTATGTGGTTCAGTGTGAATGTAGTTGCGATATAGCGTTACGAATTCTTTAGTAATCGTTAAAGGATTTTTTGATACCCCATTCGCTATTATTTCTGTAAGGATTTTATCAATTAGCTGAGGCTGAATTTTAAGTTCAGAAACCTTTGACAGTTCAAGGCTTAAAGCTGCTAGCGATACCTCTGGTATTTCTTGTGACAATTTTTCTGATAGGGTCTGAAAAAACTTGTTTTTATAGTCTCGCATCCCTCGCCCATCGTGCGCGTTATTATTTTTCATTGATTTTTTTCTTATCTGTAAATATTTCCATAAAATATCGCATCTTTACTTTTTTTATATTTTGTTTGTATTAGTATAGATGAATAGGCATTACGCGATCTTTACACGATATTGAGGAGTTATTCAAGTGTCAGAAACATCATTAAAGACAGTCACGGAAGCGATGGACAAACTTATCAACCACGCTCGTGAAGCGGGAATTTCACCGCATACTCAAAGGAAAATGAGATATTTCTCGACTAAAGAGGTATGCCACTTCATTAAAAAGACGACTTCAACTTTGTATAAAGCCGAAGAAGATGGAGTAATTGAAAAGCCAGAGGTAAACCCCGAAACAGGACGTAGAATCGGTTATACACTTGAGCAAGTGAATATTCTACGAGAGCACTTCAAAATTGTTCCCAGATTGAAAAAGGATGCACCCACAAAACGTTTAGGAATAACTACCGCGCTATATAACTTTAAAGGTGGCGTAGGTAAAACGACTACGGCTGTCAACATTGCTCAATATTGTGCGCTTAATGGCTATAAAGTACTGATAATTGATATGGATAGCCAAGCGAGCACGAGTGCTCTTTTTGGTATAGTAGGTGATGGTGATCTCGATGCTTATGACACTGTGTTACCTTTTACTTTATATTCAGAAGAGACGACGCTTGATTATGCGATACGTGAAACTCACTTCGATAATCTGCATATCATCCCTGCTACGCAACATCTATCTAGTTCTGAATTTGAAGCTGTTACTCAGATTAGTAGTGGCGATGATGATCCACTTGAATATTTTCAACGACTGAAAGAAGGTATTGATACAGTTAGACATAACTATGATTTTGTTTTCGTAGACGCACCTCCTAGCCTTGGCATTATCGGCCTTCAAACACTTCTCAGTGTAGACAACATTATTATCCCCTGCCCTCCGCGTATGCTTGATTTTGTCAGTACTCGACAATTTCTCGAAATGGCAACTGAATATGTTTTTAAAGTAGCTGAAGGGAAGGTTTTTAATAGTATCAAAGTTATGGCGTCAATGTATGACCGCCGAAATACTAAGAGCAATGAATTTATAGAGGTTATGGAAGCTGTACTTGGTAGACATATGTATACGAACAGCATGCTTCATTCTGAATCCATTGATAATGCTTCAGCAGTGTTTCAAACACCATATGAGTCTGTTAAGCCTGATAAACGCATTACTGAAAACATGAAAGATTTATTCAACGAAATTATTACTGATTTAACAAGCTTGAATAGTTTCCAAAATAGTACAGATGAGAACGAGGTTTAACAGATGAGTAAGAAGACAAGTCATATGCGGAGTTTGCTTGATGTCATCAAAAGCGACGAAGAACAAAATACTAATCAACAGGAAAGCGAACCTCAGAACAAAAAAACAGTTAACCCTGCCGTTAACCTTGCCATGGGCGTTCATGAAAAGCGCCCTAAAGCTATCAAAGAGCCGGTACTACATTTAGAGCATGATCAAGTAAAAATCTTTAAATACCATGACAGACATAATAGTTCTCTTGTTACAGAACGGATAGCACAGTTACGCAAGTCTATTGAAGCTGATGGTCAGCATATTCCGGGCGTCGTTAGAAAAACAAATGAAACTACTAAAGATGGTCGTATTGTTTATGAGCTAATAGTAGGTAGACTGCGTTTTGAAGCATCTCGAACAGTGGGCTTTTTCAAGGCATTTATTAAAACGCTTAATGATGCTGAAGCGGCTAAACTTATGTTTAGTGAAAACGAGGATAGAAATGACATCCTACCATTTGAACGATGGCTTTCTATTTTGCCTCTTGTTGACGACAAAGTTCTTACAGGAAAAGAGATAGCTGAAATGATTGGCTGGGACGCTGGTAATTTTGCTCGAACAATGAAGGCCAGAGATGCATATGATGCTTTAGGCCTTGCTGAAAAGTTGGTGGATGTTACTAAAGTAAAACTAAACCAACTTGTGCGAATCGGAAGTTTATACAAAGAAGACCCTCAAGCGTTATCTCAAGCTGTAGAAAAGATTAAGTCCAATTATCCTGATAGAAAAAACAATCTCTTTCTAAAGTCTGTTATTTCTGTTGTTGAAGAGGAAGAGAAGCCTGTAAATAAAACAACCATTCTAAACGGTTCAAAACTTAAAGTTAAACGGATTGGCAATAAAGTGACAATGACGTTTGAAGGTTTACCTCGTGAATCGAGTATAGATGAGATTGTTGCGGCTCTAAAGGATGTTGGTGGTTTACAATAATTTCTATCTTTATCAACCATTAACTCTTGAAAACGGATTGTAATTTACAATCCGTTTTTTTGACCTGCTGAAAAGAGACGATTGTAAATTACAATCCGATGTTTTGTCCTACTGAAGAGTGACGTTTGTAAGTTACAATTTGAAGTTCTGACGTGCTGAAAAGTGACGATTGTAAATTACAATCTGAAGTTCTGACGTGCTGAAAAGTGACGATTGTAAATTACAATCTGAAGTTCTGACGTGCTAAAAGATGACGATTGTAAATTACAACCTGATGTTTTGTCCTACTGAAGAGTGACGATTGTAAATTACAATCCGCTGTTTTGACCTGCTAAAAAGTGACGATTGTAAATTACAATCTGAAGTTCTGACCTGTTGAAAAGAGACGATTGTAAATTACAATCTTATGTTTTGATCTTGTAGAAATGTCAAACACATGAGTTTCGAGGCAATGTTTCTGGGGAATCTACAAGCTGCCTTGATGATTAAAGCTCCAGTAATCGTAAAACCGTTTATGCTGAATAGTCGGGTAGGGCGCAAATGTCCAAAAAAGTGTCTGCAATTTGTAGATACGTGAGTGAATGAAATGACAAAGAAATCAAATGTCAGAATGATGGAGATGTTGTCTAATAAACTCAAACCCATTTAACGTGAACACGAATATTATCGAAACTTAAAGTGCTATATAAAAACATAGTGTTTGGGAAAAAGCATGCTGCACTGATATGGTGTATATATAAACAGCTGTGCATTTATCCATTTACTTGTAAATAGAGCAAATCACAGGGTTGCGTCATTTTTAGCAGTGCTATTATTAATTGGTAGATGATTTTTGGGTTAAATCTTAAATCAAGTTTGTCTTAAGAATGTTTTTTAATCATTTGGTATGTGTTTTTATACTTGTTAAGTTGGTGGTTGATATAAACCTTCGAATTATCAAAGAGTAATGTTTTTTTACAATTAAAGCCTATACTAAAGTGGTAATTTTTGTGGCGTGCCATGGCGAATAGTGTGGTACAAGTTTGAATGATTTATCGTCAAACTATTCGAAGTGGTAAGAGGCCGCAGAAATAGGAAAACGTAATACTGAGGATGTAGTATGCCTGTTAATAATTCTCGTGTTGATGCCGTGTTAGATGAACTAGCTGTGCTTCAACAAAACTTTATACAGAAATCTGGCGAGTTGCTAGCTGCTGTAGATGACGACCTATCTACGTCATCATATTTTCTCGAAGAGCTGAATGTCACGCCATCGGACGTTCAACAGATGTCTTTACTTACAAGTGGAGCACATCTGTTACCATCGCTTATGACTCCAAAGCGTAAATTTATGTCTAGCGTAAAGTTAGCAATGGCTAATGCTGAAAATTCTTTTGAATTGCGCGATGCAGTTAGAAATATTAGACAGCCTGCAAAATATAAATTCTCACGGAGTGCAAGATAATGAAATACGCAAGGAAACAGCTACAAGTTTTTCAGGTTGCGGAGCAGTATGAAGCACTCGTTAGAGAATTTATGTTGAGTAAAACTATCTGCCATAACCTCTGTTTTGGCCAAGTTTCTGATTACAGTAAACTTGAGAAGTTTTGCGATAACATTCGGAAAGAAATGCAAAAGAGTGATGGTATTGTGTTTCGTGAAAAGAGTTCACAGTCTTTCACAAGGCCTGAAGAAAGGGCGCTAGCACATGATGCAATCTTGACTTATCAGCAATGCAATTCACGCAATAAGGACTTGGATATGCCAATTACTGCTGATGAGCTTCTTTTCGTTTGTAGACGTTTGAAAAGAAACTTACAGCGTTGTAGCCAGCATAAACTGTACGGCGAAATCTATGCTGACCGCGTATATACAGCTCTTATGATGTACAGCGGTGGATTATTTAAAATTAATCGCTGTAATAAATGTACTTGGACGTTTGCAGTTAAGATGGACAGTAATACTCAATCAAACTGCACTAACTGCTTTGCAATCAAGAAAATGCGTAAAACCCAAGTCGCAGAACGCTCTGTTAAAGCAAACAATGTTAGTGAACTTAAGACGGGGTAGGTGGAGCAACTATCAGTTTTATAAAATTTATAATGAAGCAAATAAGTAACCCTTTCTAAGAGTGCATCGATAAATTCATATCATGCACTTTTTTATTTTATCAGCCCTATCCAATTGATTAACGCATTAAATTTGGGCCCTTAATCAAGTAATCCCCCCGCACCTTAACGCTACTATAGCGTTATGTTAGTCCACCTGAATCCGGTCATGAATAAATTTGTTTTTATGGGTATTTTGCTTTGCTCATTTAACCTGCTTGCAGATGAGCCACCAAAATCATTCTACGAAGATAGGCAGCGTGGTTGGTATTGGCACGAAGAGCCTCCTGTCGAAGAGGAGCCTGAAGAGCCTGAAATAATTACGCCAGCTCCAACTCCAGCGCCAGCCCCAGAGGGCGGCGAGTCTAAAAAGGTTCGTCCATTCAGTGTTGAGCATATTCGTGAGAGTTTGCCTGTTCTTCGAGACCGAGCTATTGATGAGCCAAATGATGAAAACCTTTTAGCTTGGGCAGTCATGCAACGCGTAATGCTTGATAAAAGCTCCGAATTTTCATACCGCAACCGTAACTTGTTTTTGAAATTCCCAGAGCTATCAGAAGAGCGTCTGATGAAAACTTCTGGTGCTGCTTTGATATTGAGAGACGAAGAAATAGAAAAGAATAAAGACGAGCTATACGCACGTTTATCTGAAAAGGTGTCTATTTTCTATTTTTACCGTGGTGATTGTACATGGTGTCAAAAGCAAGGCCCACTTATATCTATGTTTAGAGACAAGACAGGCATTGATGCTTTGCCAGTTAGTTTTGATGGTTTACCTCCAACCGGTGATTTCGAAAACTTTAGATTAAGCAACGAATTAACCCCTTCATTTATAAAGAAGCTAAGTATTACTCAAGTTCCAGCTACTTTCATGGTTTTCAATGATGGCAGTGAGATAACCCAACTCACTGATGGGTTTACAACACTAGATGCTCTTGAAGAACGCCTTGTTCTATTGGCCGAAGATAAGGGCATTATTGACCAGTCAGACCTTAATAAAATCAAAAAAGCGAAACGTGTGGACTTTATAGAAGACGAATTGCAGGTTGAAGAGACTGAAGACCCAGACCAAGTACTCATGGACTTAATACGTAATAGATTTGGTCTGAGTGATACTAAAAAAGCCACCGTAATTGAAAATACTATTTTAAAAGAAAGGAACAGCGCTGATGATTAATGCAATTAAATCGATGTGTTTTGCATTATTGATGATCCCAATTATCAGTAGTGCAAGCCCTGCTGAAAACGTTTTTAACGGCATGGTAAAAACTACTGAAGCTAGGGGATATAAAACGGCTGGTGGTTATGCAGTAGGGTTCGGCGCGGCGTCTATAAGAACACCACAGGTAACGTTTAGCTCTCTTTATTCAATCAGACCTCCATCATTCCGATACGGATGTAATGGTATTGATTTTAATTTAGGTGCTTTCTCTATTATTAATAAAGATGAGCTAGTTCAACAGCTTAGGTCTATTGCGCAAGGTACACTTATGTACGCTTTCGGTGTCGCCATAGATGCTATGTGTTCTGGTTGTTGGTCGCAAATGAAAGAGTTTGCAAAAGATATTCAAAAGCATGCACAACTATTGCGTGGTGGGTGTGAAAAAATTGTAGCCGAACATGGTGATCAAATACAAAGCACAATTAAAAATAATGCGCTTATAAAAGGCATACGTGAAACGTTTGAAAGTGGTACGAGTGAGGATGCAGCAGAGCAATATGAGAAAAATGACTCAAAGCCTGTATCTGAAACATGTGGAGATGACTGTAATCAAAACTATCTGTATGAGTATTTCAAAAGCTCCAGATATAAAGGAGGGTCATTTCTAGCTGATACCGTTGCTTATGGTGATCAGGAGTTTTTTGAAATATTCCAATCGTTAATTGGCAACGTAGTTGTAAACGTAAGTGATGGTGATAATGACCAAGAAGGGGCTATTTCTGCTTATAAACCTTTAACAGTAGAGGCATTTCTTTATGGGAGTAATCCCGGTGAAGAAGGTCAAGCTCCTGAAGTTTTAAAATGTGTGAATTGGACTGAGGGATGTACTGAAGTTTCTGTTGAACGTGCTACAACTTGGGTTGGAGTTTTACCTACAGTGAAAACAATGGTGCAGGGCCTCATTGCTAAAAAGCAATTTGGTACCTCACGTATGACAGAAAGAGAGGTTGCTTTGTCGACTCTGTTCCCTATGGGCGATAAGGGTCTTACATATTTAATTAAAGACGAGCAGGCTGCTGCTGATATAGGTGACCACGTAGCATCAACTGTTGCCGCCAAAGTGGTTCTAGATATTGTTCGTCAATATGAGCGAGCGTTTGAAGAAATTACTAGTAAAGGCACCGTAGACCAGATTCCTGAGTCTGCAATTGATAATTTAAGGAATAACGTCGACACGCTTAAGGATACAGCTCTACAACTTCAAAAAGAGCATGCGGAAGGAATACAAAGAGCGAATGAAACAATTCGAGGAATCATGAATATTCGTGATTTTCAACGGGGGGCCTAACAAATGAATCAGACAGTAGAGTTTTTTACAACTGGTGACCCTTATCTAATCGAAGCTGTCCTTAATGCAGTTATGATGGCCCTTGATGCTGGTGGACTTGGTGCTGGTAATGCTATCGGTGGTGCTATGGCAATTGGCATTCTTGTTGCGGCCATAAATGCACTTACTACTGGTGAATTCAGTTTTAACAAACTAATTGCTGCATTTGTTGTTTGGTTCGCTATGTTCGGTTTTTCTATGGGGACGACAGCCGGTACACGTTATGACGCAGTAATTACTGGTCCGAATGGAAGTACAGCGTTTGTAACCGACTTGCCTCTTGGTATTGCGATGCCGTTCTATGTACTAGGCATTGTCGGTCCAGAAATGAATGACGTGCTTACAACAGCTTTCGCGTTACCCAAGTACGTTCCAGCAGGTGACGGTTCTCCTGATTCGGTGCGTATACCAAGCGACCCTTATGTAGCTCTTATGAAGTTGCGTCAATGGACGCCAACTCAGCAAACGCTACAAAATGACCGAGATGACTTGGCAGCTAGCATGGTTAATTATGTACGAGATTGTTATAACGCGTACTTAGTTAGTCAAGGAAGAAAGGAAGAGATAGACAGTAAATCTTTTCATAACTTCTGGCCATCAATTGACACAGGTCCAATTCCATTTACTACGGAAGTGTATTTTGAGTTATCGTCAGCCGGTCAAGCACTTAATTCAGGCGATGCTCCACATAGCAAAGAAGAGCCAGCTCAAGTTCACTGTGATATTGCGCATGCAGAAATCGAAGCTCAGATGGATAGCGATTGGGTTGATACTGCAATCGGTGATATGACTATTAGTGGTAGAGTAAATATTGATGCGGCTGTTTCTCTTACAAATGCAACTGTTGCAGGGTCTGTTACAGCAGCAAATCTAGTTAGAAGTGAATTCGCTAGATATGTTGTACGTCGAGCTGCATCGGAGGGGACTACAACCTTTAGCAATCTCGAACTATCAATGGAAAAAGCCCGTTTCCGTGCCATGCAGGACAAAAACACAAAGGGCGCAGCGGATTACTCCTATTACAATGAAAACTGGACAATCATGCTTCAGATTTTCGAAATTATTTGCTATTTCGTAACAGTACTTATCCCTTTTCTTATCTTAATCTCTGGTGGAGCTTTACTCAAAATACTTCTTGCATGGTTAACACTCGTTGTCTGGGTAAACACAATTCCAATAACGGCCGTTCTTTCGCGTTTATTTGTGGAATATTACGCATCTCTAGCCGAGACATGTCTAAACCCTACAGATGCTCAGTGTTTAAATTTACAAACCATTGGTGGGATAGAAGCATCATACACGACTATAGAAACAGCATTAGGTATGGGCGGCACCATTGCTCAATTGATGCCTACGGTAACGTTGTTCCTGCTAACAGGTTCAGCTTATGCCCTGATGGGAGCTGCTAACTCTGCACCTAAGGCAACAACCGATACTAGCAATATTAATCCTAAGTTTGGTGGTGTCGTAAATGGTGACGGTACAATGGTCACCTCCCGTGGATTGACAGCTACGCTTGGCGCTGAAACTGGAGCGTCTATGACAGTAACAAATGCTAATGGTACTGGTGGCTCTGTTTCTGTTTCAAATAATTACAATCGTGCTAGCACTAGTTCAGGAACGCTAAGTCAGACTGCGGCTAAAGAAGTAGGTAAAAGTGCGGTTGAAGCCGTAGGGCAGTTACGCTCAACCAGTGCTGGAATTACGACCTCTACGGCTGAGCAATCTGAAACTCAGAGGCAGATCCAAAATGCATCGGCAGTTTCCCAGCAACTTTCTGCGCAAGAGAAAACAGCATACGGTGATGAACAAACACTGGCTGACAAATACAACGAAATACTCTCATCTGCATTTGCTGTATCAGCTGGTGTGGAGGGGAGTGTGGGAACTGGTTCTCTTCTTGGCGATTTTCTCAATGCTAAAGCATATGCTGGAATGGAAAACAAAGAACAACAATCAGAAGCTTACGAGCGGCTTAGTCAGCATCTCCAAAAAATTGGGTACTCGAAAGAAGACGCTGATCAACTTGTGAGAAACGAACAGTTTCAGGAAACGGCTTCTCAGATGGCCAAAACCGCAATTGAAAATCGCGATACTCTTTCTGTACTAAATGATACGAGCAGAAGTTCTGTTGACCAATTTCAGGAGAGTAGTAAACGAGCTGAAGCCTATCAGAAAACTCAAGGTTTCCTTGAGTCTGCCAGCTCTTCCTCCGAGGCAAAACTTAATTTAGAAAACGGGGATTATTTACAGAGAAAAGACGACCAGCTTGATGATTTCATTCAAGGGGTTCAAGAGTATGGATTGATTACACAAAGCGAGCAATTAGGCATTTTGACCAAAGGTTTAGATAACCGAGAGGATATAATCTCAGAATTTCAGCAATTTGCGAAACAAAATGACTATTCCTCAGCCAGCATATCAGAGCGACAAGATATACTTGATACTTTTATCGATAACCAAAAACAACAAGGGGTAGATTTCTCGCGTGGTGAAAAAGCACTCAACGCTGAAATTGATAATGAGAGAGATAGGTGGGCAAAACTGGTTCAACAAAATGATGAAGACACAGGTGGCCTTGGAAGTTTATTAAACCCAGCACAGCAATTCTTGATGGACAGAACAAGAGAACTTGAAGATTCGATTGTTCTAAATGGAAGCGCTGAAGATGCACTTGAGTTGCAAAAGTATGACGATAAGGTTGATATGTTAACGCAATTCATGACTAGCCCTAACAAGGCAGATTTCTTTACGCAAATGAGTGAAAATCTTTCTCAATTAGCTGGTGATTTAGCCATGGTTAACGGAGAAGGCAAAGTTATTGAAACTAATGTTGATTCGGCTAGTGGTGCTGAGCGGGCAGCTGATGGAACATTGCAACAAAGTCAGGCGATTCCAGAGCAATTAGACCAACAGTACGAAGAACAGGCGGGGGCTGTTAGCGAAAGCTCTGCGGCAAACGGTGTTACACCTCAATCACAAGAAGATGTAAGCCGTGCTGGTGAAGAGAAAAGTGCAGAACTTAATAAGAAGTTTGATGAGCGATATGGTAAAGCTGATCGAATCATAGAAGATCTGGAAAATTATAAACCGGGCGATGACGCCACTTATAAAGTTAATAGAGGCAATAGCTATGAAGATGAAACCCAGAATTATTTAGACAGTTTACCGATCAATGAAAACCTTGAATTAGACATGAGAGAGCTTTTCAGTTCTGTTACTGAAAACTCATTTGGATCTAGGTTACGAAATGGTTTTGAGCTGATGAGAACTGAAGGTCAGCAAGCCAATGAGATGACAACTTCTGACCTGAAAGACTTAAGGCTCGCACAGGCATATACAGCCACTCAAACTAACCCACAACTATCGAGTTTTAATGACGTGCTAGAGCAGTTGAAAGGTGTTAGCTCTGAAGTTAATGACCTTGCAACTGCTGAGGAACTTAGCTTAGCTAGTAATAGTAAATACTTCAGTGAGGAAGGTCGTATACCACTCGTTACTACTTATTCGGATGATCTGGCAGAATCTGGTCGTTATTCAACAGACTTTAATACGACATTTGATTTCATTATGGAAACAGCAAAAGACGTTGAAACGGAAGGTTTTTTCAGCAGTGGCAATATCAATGCTATAAATGCTGCTAAGGGTGTATACGATGGTGAACTACGTAAAACCTTTGATGCGTTGCAAACGGATGGTGAAAGAAAAAATGAAGCTGGACGAGATACACAGCTCCTTGCGATATCTGCGATTGAGATGATGCGAAATGGTGATTCAACACAAAAGCAGCTAGGTGAGAACATTGGATATGCTGTAAGAGCTTTTGATGAAAGCGGTGGTGATTACAGTAAATTTGTAGATATATACAATAACTCAAAAGACGAGAGATTTGGTAAAGGGCCTCTTGATGATGCGCCTGAAGTAGACCAAAAGAAAAAAGAAGCTCCTTATGATTTTACCAGTCAGGGGGTTAATTCAGCGGAGCCTTTTCCATTAGCACCTAATGCTGATACAGAGAGTACACAGAAGGGAAGCAAAGACCTGTCTGTTAACCAATCAAGCAATACAGAGGATAGCGTTCCAACCACCAGCGAGGGCGGTAATGCAGGCCTATCCACGCAGTCTGAGAGTGTTGCAGGCGATAAAGAATTATCTGTTAATCAATCAGGCAATTCAGAGGATGGCGTTCCAACCACCAGCGAGGGCGGTAATGCAGGCCTAACCACGCAGACTGAAAGTGAGTCAGCCGGTGAAAAGGAATTGACGTCTAGGGTTAGTACTGATGAGGGAAATAATCAAACGTCAGATACCACTCCTGCATCAGAAACTAGCGAACAGCAACAGACTGACTTTTTCGCTAATACGTTTGTCTCTAGTAAAACTGGTTCAAATGATAATGGAAAGGCATAAAATGAATGTAATGCCTTTACGTGTGATGTTGAAGCGTATTGCTAAATGGGCCGGTGGGGCGTTGACCTTGCCGCTCATTTTTGGCGCTCAGGTTGCGACAGGTACTGAGGTGCCATTTGAATCACACTTATCAATAGCGACATTGCATGAGAAGGCAAGGTTAGTTCATTTGCATCAAGCGCTGCTGGAAAACCCAGATTATGCATCTTTAAGTAAGCACTTAAAGAGTCTTGGGCTCATACCATCATCATCGCTGGTTGCAACTTTCTTTGAATCTAGTGTCGATGAAGAGGATTTATCCTATAGCATTGTACGTTGCGATAATCCGATACCACATTGCGTTGATATAGTGGGGGAGTTCTCATTAAACCATTATCGGGTGTCTTTCTATTCTGAACGGCTTCTAAGAGAGAGTGATTTGATTTCTAAAATTGTTGAGGCCATTAATTATCAAGAAACTATTACTAACGCTTTAAGAAAGGGCCCCATAATTAAGCCTGAAGACATAGAACATGCGGCAAGCCAGCTTGTATCCACTCGCGCATATTTTTATCAAATGATGCATGAAAATGGTGTTATGGGGCTTTCAGGCATTGTGGCTGCACCTGAATCGCTTTCACTTGCACTGTTTAATGCAAAAACAGTGAGCAAAATGAGTTCCTACTTTAGTGAAGCTTTTGCATCTTTGGATACTTATCTGAACACTAGCATCGGTGAAACCAAGATTTTGGAGGTGGCCAAAGATAATGTAGACGTAAGTATTGAAGTTGCCACCAGCATTTCTAAAGAAGGCCTAGATACCCTTCAAATGGCATTTATAAGTGCTTTCCATGGTGGTCAATCAGTGAACATGATGGGTGACGGTGAGGCCATATTTTATCCAGAGTCATCTTCTATCGCTGTTTTTCAAAATGATAAATCTGCTGTACGTTTTTGCTTGGCTAGACTTCCTGACGTGAATGCCTCGTTACCAGCCGACCATGTTAAGTTGTTCAATTTAATAAAGCGCAGTGAGATGCGTATGGACTACACCATTGGAAACAATGTAGTTGATGTGCCATTCATCACCGGAAGCGAGCATTCAGTTCAGGTTCGTATTCCCTATGAAGACAAAACTAGAACTCGCAGGATAAAGACGGTAGATCTGGATTGTGATAAGTCTTTATCTATATCCACACAGATTACCACCTCGGCACGGGTGAACGTCACGAAAGCGGATTTATCGTCGATAAGATGGACTGGGAAGTTATACAGCAATCTTTAGTGGGGTTGCGCGATGAAAACTCATGTTACGGTACCTTAGTTTAATTGTTTGAGGTCTTTATGGGTTTTCGATATTTACTCTACGCGTTTACGCTGATTTATAGCGCACATCTATATGCTGAAACCAAACCTTTACGTGTAAGCGAGCTATTACCGTTTGCCTCTAACGAGGTGGGGCGATTCTCGCTGAAGTATGACAGCTTATCATCTGCCGGTGCTGACTATGATTTAAACGAAGGGTCGGTGGATTTCTATTATTCCATGTCTCTAATTAACGAGTTCGACGTTAATAAGTCTCTGTATGACCAAGAGTACATATCTCTTAATGGTTTAATTCCTTACGACATTGCTAGTAAAGCAAGCTTTTTCTTCCAAACCGAAATGAATGGCTCATTAAGAGGAAAAGTTGATAGGACGAATATGCTTAAAGCTTACAGCCTGATTAACCTTGATTTCATAAAAAGAGATGTTTCAGATACGTATAAGTCTTCTGTAGTAGGTGAAGTAAGAGGCTCTATTGATGAGCGCTTATTGTTCAGATCAGAACAGATGCCGTCACCTTCGTTATCCCTATATATGGCTGGCGCCTTAAATGACATCGATAACCATGGTAAAGGGTTGAAATACGCGACGGTAAAAGATGTCATCAAAAAAACCGCTATGTACAGTTACATGGATGTTTCGGTGATGCCTTACTGCAAAGGTCGAAGTTTAACAAAGTCGGAATGGGTTGATATCACCTCAGTGAATGATTTTCCTAAACGTTTTCCTTTTATGTGCTCGACGTTTGAACAAATGGCACTCGTGCATGCCACCCCTAGAGTTGACGCTATACTTGCCATGAGTGGTTCAAGATTGTCCCTCGAAGAGGCTATAGCGAGCAGTGGTCTAAATATGTACTTGTTCGACAATTATTTAAGTCGCCAATATGGGCCTAACAACAAAAGAGTTGTTTCGCGTACATATCTCGCCAATTCGCTAATTGCGGGTAATGTTGATAAACACTCGATTCAGGAAAGCATTTCTGGCAACCCTTTTAATAATAACGTTGCGTTAGCATCGTCTATTGTGAATCAGGGCCAGATAAGCCGGTCTCAAATTGTGAAGATGGTTGGTTATCTAAATCAGCTTGATAGGGATGCTGAGAATGATGACGCACTGTCGGCATTAATTATCGCCAGTCCAGTCGTGTCTATCGTTGACAAAGAATGGCGTAACTGCGAGAGCAATCAATTTGTAGGATTTGACCGGAGCTGCGCGACCATTCAGCAGAATGTCTATTTTGGTAACATACCAAGTGCGCTAGATGTGGCAGAAGGGGAGGTTTCACCGCTACACGCTTACTACCTTAATTGGTACCTATCTAAAGGACTTATAACAGATTCGGAAGCACGTTCTTTTCTGCTCCGCTATACAAAATACCTCAAATCAACACATTAACACTTCGAATTAGCCCTCTTATTCGAGGGCTACCCTTTCATTAAGTAGCGATAATATCTTCATAATTTTATGAAGGGTTCGCAATGCGTTATATATTTTTTATTGTCACTCTATTTATTAATGCGCAAGCATTGGCAGCATCATGTACTGGAGTCTCATGGCAATCCAGTAAAGAGGATATTGAAGCCTGTTTAAATACGGGGATATGTGATGATATCAACGATGATTCGCCAAGCATTGAACTTCAAGCGTGTAGAAGTGTTTCTCCTTGTCACAATATTACTAAAAACTCCCTTGAAAGCGACTTGGCTCGATGCAGAGAAGCAACAATCGTAGATGCTAAGCTTTTGGCTTCTGAAGTAGTAACCGCGCCGTCACGCTCGACCATAGCTCAGAGTGGTGACATCACTATTCGGTTACCTGATGAGGAAGATGCAAGTGGAAATGCCGTTCCAAACATATTTACTGCTGAAAGAGACTTTATCGGTGGAGGTGATACAAGCATCGCAACTTTCAACGAAGCCAGCACGTATGATGATGAAGATGCACTGATTAATGAGGGTCGCGATACTATTCAGAATCTCAGCACTAACAATGACAGTACGTCTAATGCTTATCAGACGGTTATGAGTATAAAGAATGAGAACCCACCTTTACCAATCAGCGATACCGATCCCATATTAACCCGCACTAATAACATAGTTACCGACACAGCAAATACTGGTGGTGGTGTAATTAGCGACTGTAGAACAATTCGAACAAATTATGATACTGACGTGGAATGGGATGAAGGAACTGAGCATTTTTGTTTCGAAATGGTAAAGGAAAATTTTTCATCGGGTGAATGCGAAGTAGAGCGTGAAATCAATACCCCATTCCAAGATATTTTGCTGAGTGGTACTGGAAGTAAGGTTGAACAGTGTGGAGCCAACTGCTTACGACTGACATTCGATAGAAGGGAAAATAATAAACTGAAGGACGATGGTCTAGGGTGCAAGATATTTCCGGCTGGTGCCCAGATTGTATTCGCTCAAGATATGTCCGTAACAAGTGCAAATGTGATAACGAGTCATGTCGACGACCACGTTCGTATAAACGTTAATGGAAATTCTATTTATCAATCATCCACGCGTTTTGACGAATTTCTCGCTGGTACACGAGGCTGTGAGTCAGACCCAAGTGGGGGCATTAACAAGTGGCTAAATAATTGGTTTTTTACTAATCAGTCTGGAGGTAGTTACTCTGAAGGGCAATCATTTGATATTGAATTTTTATCAGCAATTGGTGGTGGTGGTGAATATATTCACGTTGTTGAATTAAGGTTTGATAAGCCCGTTGAAACAACGTCAGAAATAACGCTTCAAACACCGGAAGGTTGTTATGATAATTTGGGGCCTGAATATGGTGAAACGTATGAGCCTGCGGGTTACTGTACAGCTAACCAATGGGAATGCTTAGAATCAAAAGACGGGTATTTGGTACAAGGGGATACGATTGAAAAAAGCCCCTTTGTATTAGGGGGTGACCCATGGTGTGAAAGGGCAATTGCGCGTAATTACAATTGTGATCCATTTTTAGGAGGCGGGGCTGAGCCAACCGATGAGATTTGTTTTCAGGATGAAGTGCGCGACCCTGATACGAATGAAATTCTTCAAGAAAAACTTTGTTATACGGTAGACGAAGTTAAAGACATAGAGAATAAGCCATGTGATACGCTTCAAGCTGAGCCTAACTGCACTGTTAAGCGTCAAGATTGTGAGTGGGAAGATGAGTTAACAGGTAAATGTTATAACTGGCGCTACACCTATGAATGCTCAGACCCTAGAAGTATTACTATCAACAACGCAATCGATGAGAATATTTGTGATACGTCCGTTCCGTGCGCTGGTGGTGATTGTGATTTAGGTAATCAACAAACCAATGACGATTTTGTAAATGTCATGGCTCAATTTTCCATGCTTCAAGGCATGATAGACGATAGAACCTGCGAAGACCCGACAGACCCAAGTACATGTACCATTTGGCCCGGTGAATATGAATATTGTTCATTCTATCCGGTTGGTAATGATTGTTGTGAAGGGCCGGGTGGAGTATCCATTGCCGAATACGTAAGCGTGACGATGGGAATGGCTAACCTCGATGCTCAAATAATGAGTGCTGAAATCCTTAATGACACTATTGTAAAGTCAGGGTGGGAAACAATAAGGCAGCCAGTCACTTCAGCTTATGATGCAATTGCTACCCCTCTATCGAATGCTTACGACCAAATTGCGGGGAATATAGCCGGTGACGTTGGTGCTGACGGTGCTACTAATATAGCCTCTGAACTTGGTCTTGATACTTTAAAACAGGAAATGCAAAATTTCGTCGCAGACTTAATGCCTGACACTCTTCGAGATGTTTTATTCGAAGAGTCTGCCTCTCAAGCCGGTCAGTACGCGTTATCTGAGGGGGTAAAACAAGGGTTTAACGTGCTAAATGGAGTAATGGCTGTTTACACCGCTTATCAGGTTGCCAATTTGGTAATAAATCTTGCAACTCAATGCGACGATAATGAGCAGGATGCAGGGCTAAAAATAGAAATGCGCCAGTGTGTCAACGTGAACAGGTCAATCAACAATGGCAGTGACAAACCTACTTGTGAAAAAAAGGTCTTAGGGGTATGTCTCAAAAAACGTAACCATCACTGCTGTTATAATACGATTTTAGCTCGTATCGTTATGGAGCAGGCAATTCCGATGTTAGGAAAAACCATAGCAGTCGATAAAAATGATATGACTTGTGAAGGGCTTTCTTTAAATGAACTTGCAGCGATTGATTGGAGTAGGATCGATTTGAGCGAATGGATAGGTCTGATGGGAGAAGCAGGGGTACTTCCTCAAACAGAAGAAGATACTAACTTGGAAAATATGACTGGTTCTGGACAATTGTTAAATAGTGATGGTCGGGATAACACTGTTGAACGAACTCGTGCGAGACAATCAGATGGTTCTATGACAGATACACAGAGACAGATATGGGATCAAATAAAACTAAACGAGATTGATTGTACCTCCCCGTCAAGACCCGCAGTTTGTTCGTATTTAGGTGGGCCGTAAGGGGTTGCGTTAATGGATTTAAGGTTATTATAGAACTATCAGATACATAAATAGGATTAGACAATGAAATTACTTAAAGCTACAGCGGCATTCACGCTAATGGGTTTATTGACAGCATGTGGTTCAACATCTAAACCAGCCACAATGGCTGATATAAATAACTATTCAGGTTCATTCGCAGAACATCGCTCTTACGCATTGAATCTAATGGAGGCTGCAAAGCTTGGTGGGGCAAAAGATGTAAAGCTAAAGGATGGTGACTCTGTTATTGACTTGTCTGGAAGTAATGCTTCATTTGGCTTTATTGATTCATTAGCATCTGGTGGTAGTTTGCTTACTGCTGGTCTCTCTGGATTAGCTGGTGGGCTTTTGACCCCTGATTCTGATGCACAGTTTAATCAGGCAATAGCACTGGTTGACATAACAAATCTGCCTAAAAGTGCTGACGTCGATGCTTATGCGCGTAAAGAGTTTCTAAATAAACTTGGTGTATTTTTGACAGCGACTATCGGTGTAGAGGAAACTGACTTTAAAATTAATACATGGGCGAATCGTAAAGACGACCACTGGTCGGTTACTGAACCAAATGGTAAATATGGGAAGGTTTATACAAGCTCTTCAACGCACGATATATGTAACACGATGCTCAACGATAAGTTGGAAGAAGCGTCTTCATATAATGAGGATTTCGATAAAGCGGCTAATCTTGAATGGCAAAAAGAGCGCTTTGGTGAAGCGTGCGGTATTCGTACCTCTCCTATCCTAGTTGGTGATATTGTTGATTCAAACAAGCTGCCTTGGCTTGAGGAAGGGAGAAAATATATTGTAGTAACATCAAAATTTGGGACTTCAATTTCTCAAAATATTTTAGCTGATGCTGTTATTCCTGTTGATGGTCTTTACATGTATTACACCACCAACGGAGCTAATGTTGGTAAATTAAAAGATACTGCATACCCTTACATCCAAGCCCCTCACGGTAAAGAGATGTATTTCATTAAACCTTAAACCGCTAAGTTTTAACGTAAAAGCCAGCTATTAAGCTGGCTTTTTTTATACTTTTTATTAAAGCGTTATTTTACCGCCCTTAATAACGTCACTACCTTATTTTTCACGTCAATATATGTATGAGAACCAGATAGTTAATAAGCTATTTAGTTTGGTTTTTATCGTGCAATTGTACTGGTGATAGGGTTGCTTTTTTGGTTAAACACACTTTTTAGCACTCTTAATCAACGGTAAGTGTCTCGTAAATGAGTAACCTTATCTCTGTCGGTGATTGCACACCTATTCGTGAAACTTTGCTTAATTTGGAGTACGTACTAATGAGCAATATCTTTAATAAAAAAACGCTATCTTTCTTAGCGATCCTTACAAGCATGTTCGCCTTTTCTGCATTTGCAGGTACGGGTGGTGCTTACTTTGATGCATTTTATGCGGAAGTTGCCGGTTGGTTAACTGGTGCGCCGGGTAAAATCATCATGGTGTTCATGTTTATGGCTGCTGGCTTCTATGCGGTAATCCAGCCAGATTTCTTGAAAGCTGCTGGTGCAACAGTATTTGGTTTGGTATTCGCCAACGCTGAAACGCTAATCACCAACTTATTGACAGGTGTTGCGTTTATCTAAACGTCACTTGCTGAAAAAAAGCCCTCCAATTTGGAGGGCTTTTTTGTTTCTGTAAATTAAGAGGCTTTTTTTGGGGCTTAAACGCCGTTGCGTTATCAAAACGGGTGACATAATGAAGCTATCTATCAAACAACGAATATGAATGTATGAAACAGTCTTATGTTCCAACTAGGCAGAATCAACCGGTGGAAGTGCTTATATTTCCTCAGGATGTTTTTGCTTTTATGTTTGTAATTATTGCCATCTTTGCGACGTTAGGATTTCCCAACTTAGGGGTAGTTCTAGCTATTTATTGGATCACTAAAGCTAATTCTGTAAAGGAAAAGGGTAGGGGATTCATATTCCATTATTTATGGAATAAAGGTTGGTTGCCAAGTGTGTTTTCTAAGGGTGTACCTGACCCTCTTATTAAAGAGTATATCAGGTAGCCGCTATGCATACTGACATGTCTATCACATACACGCTTGGTAAAGCTGTGGCTTACAAGCAGATTAGAATTTTCCTGCTGACAAGTTTGATTGTGATTATTGGTTATAACGTTGTGGCTGATAGGGATATCACTATAAAGCAGCGGGATATGACGCACCTTGATTTAGTGTTGGGTAGTGAGATGCAAGAGTCTGCAAAAATAAGTACGTCTCTGTATCTTGCTAGCCGCTTCGGTAATGTTGATTTATCAAGTATCAATGAGCTGAAGACACTGACACTTAATATGATGCCTTTTGCGTTTCAGCAAAATGTAAAAGAGGGGATTGACGAGACAAAGGAAACGCTTCGTAAGTCTAAGGTTATAGAGCGCTTTGTTCCTCGTTCAGCCAAATATTACGAACCCCTGAATCGTGTTTGGGTGACAGGTGAAAAGTATGTGTTCGTCCCAAATGAAAACCCGCGTTTTATACAGTGGACCTACGAATTTGATTTGGTGCTGAAGAACCTGCGTATTTTCCCTGATCGCATTGTTCAGTATCAAGGAACCCCAAAAGATACCCAGCAGATTTCGCAATACCTAGAAGAGAGGAATAACTAAGATGGCTAAAGGAAAGACCAAACGTGGGTCTCTTAAGTCCTTCGCTGTTGCTGTTCAATACATTGAAAATAACAAAGTATCAAACATCATTATGGCAATAGCGCTTGTGCTTTTCGGTTGGCAAACGGTCAAAAACAATGAGCGAGTAATATTGGTCCCGCCAAACATGGCTGAGGAAATGGTTATTGCGAATAATAACGCAAACGCTGCCACTAAGAAGTACTGGGCAGACTGGTTCGTGGGTCTAGTTGGCAATATCAACCCTAATTCTCGCGACCTAATAGTCGATGATGTAAAGCGAATTTTAGCGCCTAGCCTTCATTTTAAGTTTGAAGAAAACATAGACCGTCATATTGAAACGTTGCGTCTACAAGAAGTACAAGAAATCTTCATTGTGAAGGATTCTGATTACATTGCAGAGGCCGACATTGTTTGGGTTTATGGTGATAAAGAAGAGTTATCGCGCAAAGATGGGCGTAGCGACCCAATGCCTCATACTTATGAGGTAAAGGTAAATGTACTTAATGGTAGCCCAGTCATTGAATCGTATACGGTGTATCCGGGGGCGCCACAAATTTCAAAACGTATTACTGAAATCAATCAATCTTCCCTTAAGGCTAACCAAGCTGAAGTGTTAGCTGCACCAACAAAACTGGAGTCAAATGAAGATGAATAAGAGTTTAATTTCGTTGATGCTTGCTGTTTCATTTTCAGCGTCTGCTCAGCAATCTCAGCCTGCACAGGAAGAACAAAGGTACACCTTCGACAGGCCTTGGGTTTCTTCAAGCTCGCAGCCAATGTCAGCCGAGCAAGCCCAACAGGTGCAACAGCAAGGTCAGCCAGCGAACCCTGATAGGGTGAATGCAGAAATTGCAACAATTATGAATTCTAAGTTTGGTCAAACAGCAATTGACCCTGCTATGTATGGTTACAGCGCAAGCGATGAAGTTAATGAAACGCCAGAGCAGCGCGTGCTTAAGAAATATAAACCACAACAAAAATATACGATGTCTGTCGGCGGTAATGAGATGATCCCTATATCATCTGGTCTCCCTAATCGCATTACAACAAACTTCAAACAGGTACAGGTAATTGGTAATTTTCCTGATAACGTATACTTGTTTGAAGAAGGTCGATACTTAACGATTGCTACTGACTCTAAAGCACCAATTGGGATGCATTTAAGAGAAGAGGGAATGCCTGAGACTACTATTGCTGTGACCCTATTTCCATTCTCAGTGGGCCAAGCGATGATTGATTTGAACGTTAAGCTCACTCCAGAGATGAAGCGAGAAATGGAGCGTCGTGCCGAGTCAAGAGAAAAACAAGCGCAGCTCGAAGAGTCATTATTAGCGCAGCAAGAGTTTGACCGCGTTACTAATGAGTACGTCGATAAGTTCTCAACTATTATGGAGTCTGTTGCACGCTCTGACATTCCTGCTGGATTTATCTTAGAGGAGACCGCTCCATCTCGCCCATGTGAAGGGTTAGTCTCAACTGGAATAGGCCATGTTCAATTGCAGCGTTTATCTAACCCTCGAAACGTTATAGATATTGTTCAAATATCTAATGATAGCAATCAGCCTGTTGATTTCGACGAAGAGCATTGCATGGTGAAGCGCGATGCTTTTGGGTATTACACAACTGATGAAAGTGTGATTGTTGTTGGAAGTTACCCTCGCTCTACTCTAATGCCGGGTCAACAAGCCGAAGTGTACATTTTTAGAGAAGTGATGCGTCCTGAGCAGGTTAAGCGCAAGCGCACTCGTTTGATTTCAGAGTGAGGTGAACAATGGATTTCGTAAAAGATTTCTTCGAAGATAAAATCGAAAGATTAAAAACAGACAGTTCGTTTCGTAACAAGGTCATGCTCGGTGGTTTTGTAGGCGTCTTATTGTTTCTTACATTCTATGACTCAGGTGACGGCGGCCCAGCATATGTACCAGTTAAATCAAAATCTGAAACTATGTTTACGAGCAACGCATCATCAGAGCGGGTACAAGATGAGCGCATGAAGGCTGCCTATGAAGCACTTCAAGCGCAATCGCAAGAAATGCGTGCCCAAATGGAAAGTGTAAATACAAATTATTCTGCCGAGCGCGAGCAGATGCAGGCTGAGATGGACCGAATCAGATTGGAGCAAGAAGACTTGAAGCGCCAGTTAGAATTAGCCGTTTCGAGACAATCTCAGGTTACTGGAACAGCTAATCGCAATAACAATACGCAGGCTTCCAATAATCAGGGGCAATCACCTCAAGGTCAATCAGGCGCCCAAGTGCAGCAGCCGCCAATCATTGTGCAACAACCACCTCGTGTTCAACGTAGAAATCAGAATATTATTTCTACCGAACCTCTGATGGGGAAAGGTTTACGTATTGTTTCTCAATCAAAAGAAATCCGTATTGGCGCTAATGGCGAACAGCAAGTTGCATTTAAAGGTGAAGAACTACAACGCAAGCAAGCCATCAATCAAATGGAAAATAAGGTAGAAGCAGAGGAAGAAGAAAAGCCTGTATGGTTACCTGCCGGTTCAATGATTTCTGGAACTGTAATAACAGGCGTAAATGCTGACATTTCAGCAAGTACCGCGTCTAGTCCACCTCCCATTATGATTAGAATTACCGAAGAAGTGCTTACTCCGGGCGGTTATTATATCGATCTTCGTGGTTGTACAATTATTGCTGGTGTAGTTGGGTCTCTCAAAGACAGACGTGGAAAAGTCCGTTCAGAGGTATTGAGCTGCATGAGAGATGATGGCTCAGCTATCGAGACATCACTTGTCGCATTTGGTAGTGGCTCTGATGGTCTAGAAGGTATCAAGGGTAATCTTGTGCATAACGCGGATGAAATGTTGGCGAATACGGTATTGGCCGGTACGCTTTCTGGTTTTGCTGGTGCGGTTCGTCCAACGAACATTCCGGGCGTTCAGACATCACCGGGTTCAGAGACATTATTCCAAGCACCTGATCCGGGTCAAGTAACTGGCATCGCGGCCCTTAATGGTGTGGGTGACTCAATGGAGCGGTTATCTGAATATTGGATATCCTTAGCTGAACAATCTTTGCCTTATATTGAAATTCAAGCTGGGCGCAAAATTGACCTAATAACTCAAAAAGGATTGGCGCTGGAGGCTAGAATATGAGCGATAAGCCAAAAGATAAAGAAGTTGTAACCGAAAAAACACCTGTTGCAAAAAGCACTAGAAACCGTGGCTTTTGGTTAACAGAAGGGTTGAAGTTAATCGCAATTTTATTGGTAGTGAATTTGGTTTTTACCTCTTACTACCAACCAAAATTAGATGAGCAAATAGACTCAATGGTTACAGAAAACGCACAGCAAATTGTAGTAGTAAATTTCGCTAAGATTATGCGAGAAACCTCTACTCAAGATGAAGCGTTATTGCAAAAGAAGGTCGCAGAAGCAATTAAACGGCTAAATGCTGAAGGGTTTATTGTTCTCGATGCCACCAGCGTATTGGGCCAGCATAGCGCTTATGTGCTTGAAACAAGATTTATTGACTCTATTCAAATTTAAAGCAAAAGGTTGACGAAGTATGGTACTTATAGTATTAATTTACCATACTTCGAAATACTTCAGTCAACTTGGTTTGGCTCGATTAAAAAGTTTTCTTTAATATCGGTGTTGCCGATATCCTTACCGAATCAAAACACTCTTGTTAGCTTCCTTTGTCGCGCATTTAGCGCCTCATTACCTAGCGCAAGAGTATTTTGTGCCCGTCACTGCATTAGAACTCGTTCTTAAAAGTGGCCATATTGGGTTTTTCTCAATATGTATTTAAAGGACTCTACCTTCAAAAAAGTGCTGCTCAACCAGTATTAGTTCTTACGAATTGTTGAAACTCATTGGAGTCATCCATTGAGCTTATAACTCTCACCTTAGCACTTCGCTTTGGTTTTCCCTGTTAAGACGTACCCAGTATGAATTCTTTTGAGTTCTTTTTGCGTTTTTACGACTTAACACATCCCAACTAGGGGCATACCCCCTAGTGGAGTTATGCCCCTTACACACTTTGTCTGTAGGAGGGCATTACCATGAATACTAAAGATATCGCAGCTTATAGAGCACGTCGTGCATCCCGTTTAGCTAAAAAAGCTAAATATACAAAGGATGACCGATGCGCCCAACAGCTCATGAGAATTGCTGAAAGGCAACAATCATATGCCACGTCTTTATATCTAGCTAGTTAGGTTCCTCATCATGATGGCCCCAATTAGCGAATTAGTCCTTAGTGAAAATGAAGGCCTTTGGTCACGCATTTTTTCTGAAGCTAATTTCAATTTTAGAGTTTTTCGTCATCTCTCTTCTCCCGAATGGAACGCAGATATTTTCTACTCCCCGAAACTTGGCCAACGCTGGGTTGCGCTTGCTAACAAGCAGACGGGTTTTAAGAAGATTATGCGTTTTAGCGCTGAAGTAAGTTTGCTTTCAATTGAAGGCTTACTAGAGACCGAATTTTCAGTAACCGAGCGTAAGCGACCGTTACATTAATTTTTACATTTTTGCCTGATGAGGTAGCACTTTCACTACCCATCAGGGGATTAGTGTGTCTGTGCTCCTCAGATGGTTTTTTAACCACTAAAGTCTGTAGGAGGACTTGTTATGCCACGTACTAATCGTAAACAAAAATTAGAAAACCAATGGTTCCAGTCAAACGACGTAGTTGTTTTTCCAAACCATAAAGAAATGCCGCTTGAGTTTTGCATCATGAACCCGGATTACATTCCTGAGTTAGATGCATTTGGTTTTAACTTCGATAATGAAACTATGTATCGCTTCATTGAAGCGTTTATCCATGATCAGTTAAAGCTAGTGAGAGATTGTTCTCCCACCTCTAAGCAATACAAAGAAGTTATCGATTTTATCGATAGCGAACTTTTCTTGCTTTATACGGCATATATTGGTCTAGACGGTGAGGTCTTACGAAAGGGCGCTCTTGCTATGAAGCAGGGTCGTAATTTCTCTGACGATCGTTGTGACTACAATGATGGTGAAGGTCTACTTCACTATCAAGAGCAGCAAGCGAAAGCTGATGCTCGCTTCCAACGTGTTGCTGGAGCTTAATATGGAATTATCTGTATTTGGTTCTCGTATCACTCGTGAATATGTTCCAAACCTAAATTTCTTCACCACCTGCTTGCCAGAGGGCGTTGAGTATTTAGGTACAGTAAACAGTGGCTGCCATGCGGCATACGCTCACAAAGACAGCATGTCTGTTTTTGAATACTGTGAAGGCGACATGATCACAATTTCATCTTCTGATGAAAACCAGTTTGACAGTGAAGTTCTTAGAACTCGCGCTTTTATTCTGGATAACTAAACCCCAATCGGGACTACTCCGATGGGGAGTAGTCCTTTTTACATAAGTCTGTAGGAGGACTACACAATGAACAATGTTCAAAATATAAATGCTCGTAATAAAGTTAACCTTAAAGCAATGTTCCCAGAATGCGGTTTTAAGAAGGATATCGTTATTGAGATTCCGACTAACTTTCCGAGTCATCTTCAGGTGCCGTCATGTGATCCACATTACCAACCTGATACCGACGTTCTAATTAATGCACTTATGTGGTTAGTTAGACCGAATGGCCGTTCGATTTGGTGCTTTGGACCTCCGGGTACTGGCAAAACCGAACTATGGCACTTCATCTGCTCTCGCATTGGTTTACCTATGCTTGTGCTAAGTGCTACTCCAGATACACAAACAGACAAGCTGCAAGGCAAGTTTGTTTTGCGTAACAAGGGTGACGGCGTTGAAACAGAATTTGACCTTGCGGCTGTCGCTGATGCGATGAAACACGGTGTGTTCTGTTTACTTGATGAGGGCGACAAGCTTGGTCCTGATACCGCAGCTTCGTTACACCGCGTAGCGGAAATGAAGCCTTGGCTTATTGAGGATACTAAAGAGGTTGTTCACCCCGGTGAATGGTTCAGACTCGCTGTGTGTGCAAACACCAACGGGCGAGAAGCAAATCCAGCCTTTCCTTCATCAAGAGTTCAGGATGATGCGTTCTTAGACAGATTCAACTTTATTACTTTCGACTATTTAAAGCCGAGTAAAGAGTCTGAAATCATTGCTAAGGGTTTCCCAATGCTAGGTATGACAACTATTAGCACTATGCTAACTGTCGCTAATGCATTGCGTGACGCAACGCTTGGGCCAAAAGTGGGTCGTCGCAGAGATGCGAGTCGCACGCAAGGTATAACAGCCTTACTAACTTTCCGAGGGCTTAAATCATGGGCTGACCAAATGGTTAAACGTGGTTTTGAAGCAACGCTTGAGGATTGTTTAGAAACAGCTTTCTTAGCAGGCTTAGATTCGCAAACTTATGTTGCTCTTATGGGTGATAACGGTATTTTGCGAAAAGTGGCTGGAGACGCGCTCTCTAAGACACCTAAGCAACTTGAGGGAAAGTAGCAGCCGGTCAGGGCAATAACAGTGGGTTGACGCAAGTCAACTCCACACCTGTACCGGCATTAATCAATATGTTCATCTGGGAAAAATCTTATGTGAAGGTTTTCAAGGATGGCACGAGAAAGTATTACTTTCTTAGAAAGAGTGGAACGAAGGTTCACGCGTTATATTCTCATCCTGATGATTATAGCGTAATGGTCTACCACGTCACTGATTGCGGTGAAGGGAATGAAAGTGCAGCATCTGAATTATTTATTAATAAAGGTGTTAAACGTCTTTCCAATGATTATGTCCTTTATAGGGCTGATACCACAGTTGTTGATGCGTTAGACTTCGACTTTAGTTTTTACTCCGCTTAATTTTTACCATCCCAACAGGGAAGACACTTCTTCCCTGTCAGGGAAGTTGTGTCCTCCTCGTGCGTGTTAGGGTGTTTTAATAAATATTTTGACTTTCGCACAAGTCACTCAATGTCTGTAGGAGGACATCATGGTACAACTTAACAACAACTACATCTTAGTCGGTTACTCACTTGAAAATTGGTCTGGTGATAAGGCTTTGACGAAAGGCAACTTAGTTTCTAAGGATGCCGAGATTCCAGCAGAAATGCTTCAGAGTCAATTGACTCGTATCCTTAGCAATGAGGATAAGCGTTTCATCTGGAGTACACATAAGAAGTTAGAACGTTTATGGGAAGAAAGATTCGGTGCTTTGCGTCGTGGTTCTGGTCGCTCATACATTGTTTTGGCTTCTAAGTGGAATGATTTGAAACGGGAAACCGATAAAATCATTAGTGAATGGGAAGTGAACGTTGCCAGTCTTGTTGCCGATTACTCGCGCATTTCTGCTGATGTTTTAAGTAAGCTTGATGACCGTTCTCGCTTATACCTCGAAAAGAAGTTGCCTTCTGCTCAGGATGTGTCTGATGAGTTTAAATTTAAACTCGATACACCGTTGCCATTTATGGCAATTCCGGGCGAAGAAAACTTGTTTGAACAAGACGCGAAAGCGGTACTGTTTGAGCGTATTGAGAAAGAAGCGGATAACAACCTAAAGAAATTAGGTGAGAGGCCTAAGGCATCTTACTTGATTAAGCGTCTAAACGCGCTACGCGACCTAATCTATGATGGGGTTGTGCTTTATGGTGGTGCTATCAAGTTTGTGCAGTACATTGACTCTGTAGTCAAAGAACTGCCCAAAGCTGGGGTGATTGATGATGGCGTACAACTTAATTCTATTCGAATTATGTTAGCTGGACTTAAAGACCCTCAAACATTATTGGACCAAGACTTGTGGAAAAACAATTCTGCAAGCAGTAACTCTGATGCACAGCAATCTATCGACGATGACTCTAATGAGCCTGATGTTGTTGCTGAAGCAAATGATGTAACTGATGTTCCAACTAAACCAGTGGAAGAGCCTAAAGCTGAGATTGAAACTTCGGTTTCTGACGACGCTGCTGAAACAGTCACTTCTGTGACTGATGAAGCTGAGGACGTTGTGCTTGAAGAGGAAGTTGTTGCTGAAAACAATATTCCTCCACAAGTATCAACACCACAACAGGATGATTTCTTATCATTCTTTTAAACTGATCGGTGGCGCTTCGGCGTCACCTTTTTGTTATTTACCATTAACTCCCTAAAAGGGGCATTCCCTTTTTAGGGGAATTGTCTCTGCGGGTTACTTAAGTCTGTAGGAGGACAATATGTTAATGAAAAATACAATCCTTGCTAAAGCTCGCGCATTGGCAAATATCATGTCACCTCGTGGTGATATCGGCATCAAACTTGTTAAAGGCGGTTCTCCGTTTGCGACAAAAGATGCAATTCATATCCCTGAAGGCGATTGGAGCGATCCAAATTACCTTGCACTTGTAGAGTGGTACATAAATCACGAACTTGGCCATATCAAGTTTACTGATTTTTCTTCATTACCACGGATTGCTAAAAACAAGCTCCTTATGAATCTCACCAATGCGGTTGAAGATGCTCGTATGGAAAAAGCGGTTATAAATGCATATCCGGGTATGGAGATAGAAAACGCGGCTGGGGTGAATATTTGGAAGCAGGAAGGCAAATTTAGCACTCCTCAACCTGATGATTCACCGATGCAACTCGTGTTTTCTTATGTGCTGTATAAAGGGAGAAGTTCAATCGGTCAAAACTTGCTTGAAGAAGCTAACTTAGCAATTACGTACATTCGCCAGCAGGCGGGTGACGAATTCGCTGATAAGTTAGTGGATATCATGTCAGGTCTTGATCAGTGTAAACACACTGATGATGCAATACGCATTGCCGAAAAGGTCTTAGAATTGTTGCAAGACGAATCTGAAGACCAAGATGATGAGAACGATGAATCAGATGACAGTGATGATAATTCAGAACAGTCAAATGATGATGAAAGCTCTGATTCAAACTCTGACTCTAGCGATAGCGGTGATGGCTCTGAAAATGACTCAGGCGACGGTTCATCTGGTGATGACGGTGCTGATGGTGATGACTCAGGCGATTCAGATGACGGGCAGGGCTCTGGTAGTGAAGGCGAGGATGACTCAAATCAAGACGGCAACGGCGGTCAAGGTGAGGGTGATAGTCAAGACGATGGTGATACTCAAAACGAAAGTGGCGAGGGTGATCAAAGTGGCGATGAAAACTCAGCTCAATCTGGCAGTGGCAACGGCTCAGATAAAGCACAACAATTCGCAGAAGCAGCACTTGAAGAAGGTAAGCAAGCCGATGTTGAAGATCTACATAAAGAACTTCAAGAATCCATTGGTGAGATGGCCGAAGAAGCAAGAAACGAAGGGCGTGCTGGCATTCAATGTGACGGAGAATTCCAACCACTTGATATTGTCAACACACTACCTGACGGTATAAGCAGTGTTACTCATAATGCAGAACGCTATTCTCAATCTATTGGGCAAGCGTTTAATCAGCATCGTTTAACCAAGAAGGGGCAAGTAACTAAACGTTATGACCGTTCTGGTAAACGTGTAGACGCATCTAAGATTGCAGGCGTTAATGCTGGCAATTTTAATGTGTTCGTTAATCCGACAGAAAGACGAAACTTAGGTTTCAATCTGGCGTTGCTGGTGGATGTATCTGTTTCCATGAAATACAAAGGAAACATAGATCTGGCTAATGATGCTGCTTACGGTGTTATGAAAGGCTTACAGCCACACAGAGATGTCAAGACAGCTTGCTATCACTATCCCGTTGCAAACTCGATTATCGAGACAAAGGGATGGTTGCAACCTGTCAGTAAAGACATGGCTGTGCCTGCTATAGGCTCTTCAACACCAACAGGTGAAGCATTACAGTCTATCTTAATGCGCATGATTTCTTTTAATGCCTCTGGCGAGAAAGTTGTCTGCGTTATTACTGATGGTCGCTGTAATGAAGAAACTGTGAAAGCTGCCAAGCAGTTAGCTAATGAAATGGGAGTGCATCTCGTGGCTATCGGCATTGGTGTAAGTGAGGTCAGTGGATTTGATGAAAGCAATAGCGTCTGTATTTCAGATTGCTCAGAGCTGCAATCGAAACTATCTGAACTTGTACTTAAAAACTTTGCTTAAAAGAGCGCACCCTTCGGGGTGCCTTTTTTATTGGAGTAAAGAAATGATATTTCAATATTTAACGCAACCCAATTAGGGAGATAAACCTCCCTTATGGGTGAGTTCCATCTCCTTAATTAGTTGTGCATTCAACTAACTAAATAAAAAGGAGAAGAACTCATGTTGAATAATGAAGCAAACCAGCCTTGTAAAGGTTGTATAAAAAAAATAAACAGAAAAGCAATTAAGCAGAATGTAACAGATAATTTGCTAGCATTCTTAGTCAGCTTATCCGCTGGATTAATTATTTGGGGGTTAACTGATTTGTTTACACTGTGCATTGAACCCAGTTACGTGTGTGCCTACTACAGCACCAGAGGTATAGTAACAACCGGTATCGGTGCAGTGCTAACAGGAATAACTTTCTTAGTAAGTCTATTTAATAGCGAAGAGTTTGCTGTACCTGATAAAGGCCGAAGCGTTAATGGAGGTAATACGAGTAATTAATTTTATTTTGTATGACCTTTCAGAACACTGAAGGACTCTTTTTTAGGACAACAACATAATAGGTATCGACATGAATGATTATCAATTGATTGGAACAATATTGGCTGGCTTAGCAATTGCGTTCTTGATTGGGACGTTCGTTGTATTACGTAATAAAAGAAAGTAGTTAACTCAATTTATAACTCCCTGAGGGGAGTTATCAACCCATGCAGGGGAAACCCTGCTGGGTTATTCCTCTGCAAATTTACCTGTAGGAGGAATATGAGAAGAATTGATAGAAAGTCAATCAAAGACATTCTTTTAGAGCTAGTCTTGCTCGCAGTACTAGTTGGATTAATACCGGAATTGATAGTAAGCGGTATGTCTGACATGTTCGTTGTATGCGGATTTGCTGAAGATGTTTGTAAATCAACTCAGCTTCAAGGTTCTATTAAGGCGCTCTGTGCTTTATTTTGTGGAATTTTTGCAGTTGTGGTAGGATTCATATTATCAAATGAGTTTGACGTTCCAGATAACTCTGAGGAGATGTAACCAATGAATGAGATTCAACTAATCGGGACTAGTTTTGTTATTTTAACATTCTTAGTTTTGGGTGTGGGTTTCTATTGGATTGCTCACCGTCATGACAAATGAATTCTTTTTAAAAAGCACCTTTTATGGTGCTTTTTTTTTGGCTGTAAAATCTTACCCAGTTTTTTTGTAACTCATAGCTAATAAGCTCATTGGCAGTCTCTCTGTGAGCCATCTAGGTTCACTGCTTCAACAATTGCTCCAGCGCGTAAATTCTGAAAATGATAGTACAACTTTCCTTTCTCACACACTTTATAGAACATATTGCCCGAACTGGGATAAACTTCACTTGAGCAACGTTGGTGGACCCCATTTTCTTTAAGGTGCATTATCGCACCCATTCGGCCAACTGGTATAAATCGATATTTCACGCCTTCAATGCAAAGTTCTTTAGGGCTCCAACCCGCTTCCTTAGCTGAAAGGTTTCGTGTAATTTTTACAGAGGCAGGCATGTTATGCTGCTCATCATGCGTCTGTGCAGGATCTTCTTGAATCCATCCACTGATTAAATATGTACCAACAAACAACCCAGCTATGGCAGACACATTTATTACTGCTTTGAACTTCTTATTCATTTATAGTCTCAGGTTAACACTTACTAATACAATTTTAATTGAAATATTTCTAGGTTATTAGGCGCTAAGTGTCATATTTTGAAACCTTATCTAAGCTTGGACTCAATCTGTCTAAGGTAAGATGATTACAAAATGAGTAACTATATGGTCTATCAAATTATTGTTTATACAACAATTGGAATACTTATCCTTTTAGCATGTGCAGGAATTCTTATTGATTGGGACAAGATAGGGTATAAATACTTTCCTGAGATCTTTAGGAAGCCGGATGATAAATAAGTCGAATAATCTCAATTGCGAGTTTTTTCGCTTCTCCAATATTTTCTCGCTAGAAGAATTGTCGTGTACAGACCTTGCGTCAAATAAATCAATGTTAATTTCTAAGACATCGAATACAGATGAATTTTAGAGATTACAATGCAAACCACCAGCCATCAAAAAAGCATACTTCCATTCAGTAGATTCTTATCAACTACAAGACGAGCATTGGGACTCTATCGGACAATCAATAGTGCAAGGCATTTGCTCTCTCCACTCATTGCAAACACTCCCGCGATGCGTGAAGCTTGTTTTGCTATTAGATATGGAGTGTTTGCGGAGGAATTGAACTTAGAACCTCTGAATGACTGCAAACTTGAGTTTAATCATAGTGATCACTATTCAACGCATTGTTTAATGTTACTAAACAGCTCCAATGGATATTGTGGTACCGTCCGTCTAGTATCTCCAGTCACAGACACTCAATTATTACCTATTGAGGAATCATGCCTACATGCAATTTCAGATATGCGGTATCACCCAGACAATTTTCGTAGAGAAGATATCTGCGAGGTGTCACGTCTAGCAATACCAAGTGAATTTAGAGCCCGTAGTGCAGATAAATATGAAGGTGCTGGTCTTGGTAACATCAAAAGTCAATCAACTTTGAAAAAAGCATCACGAGCTTTCCCACTTATAGCTATTTGTCTTTATCTTGCCGCTGCTGCAATAGCGATAAATTCTGGTAGAAAACATGTATACGTAATGATTGAACCAGCTCTCGCTAGAAAAATGTCTGCTGTTGGGCTCACTTTCATTAAAATAGGTAACGTTGTCGATTATCACGGTAAAAGAGCGCCATTCTATATTCATGCCGATGATGCTGCTAGAAGCATACGTCTGCCTTTTAGATTTTTATTTAATCATTATCTGTCTTCGTTAAAGAGTTCATGATTCAAGGCGTCATTATTTTTTTCAGGTTGCGCGACATGCGAACGTGATAAATTTAATACATGAATTATAAGATTCCTCGGTCACTTAGAAGAATCAATGATGTTGCGTTTATTCTGCACAAAATAGCGTTATATTACGTGTCAATTTTACCATAAGTGATAATTGACACGATGATAAAAGATGCCTACAGTATGTGTCATATTGGTATATAATTGAAATTGACACGTATATTTAGAGAAACAAATGCCAATAGAAGTTTTGTTTTCTGAAAAAGATATTCAGAAATTAATAGATACGAATAACACCCCTAAGTTTGGGCCGAGAAACACTGCATTGATATTCGGTTTGAGCTATTGGGGATTAGAGCGTAAGGAAGTTTGTCAGTTGCCGTTGAGCGCAGTTATGAGTGAATCGGGGCAATGGTACAAGTCTTGGTTTATCCCTGCTGAGTACAGCTACAACGGCGAAGAACGAGAGCTACATACCGCTGATCATGTGGTGCCTGTTTTAGATAAGTACATTTGTTGGTTGAAAGAAAAAGGTGTTGGAAAAAGTAATCTGCATACTTACAGGAAGTTAAACCCTGAAATGAAGTTGTTTGTTAATGACAGGCTTACACCATTTGAATTAACTGAGCGGAGCACTAAGAAAAAAGACGGGAGCGTGAGTTATCAAACTCGCTCACTTGATGACAAATTAAAGAGCTTCATCAAAAACAGTGGTATTGAGGGCGCTACAGTCGGGACGTTTAGGGATAGCTGGATAAAGATGATGTATGAGGCAGGATGCGGCTATAACGATTTGAAAGCTGTATCCGGCATTAAAACTAAGTCTACACTCGACGCTAAAATTAGGCCACTTGAGCGCGAACTTGAGAAAGTGTTTAACAGCGTGTTTTCACGCATTAATTAAGGAATAAAATGAGAGTTACCTTGAACAGGCATCCCATATCTTTTGCTGAGTACTTTTTAAAGGCGTTGTTAGCAAATCTTGTGGCTAACCTAGCTATATTTGTATTCCCGATTTTCAGAAGTGATTATGTTCCACTTTTGAGCATGTATCCAGAATACCTGCTTGCTGTATCAGGTGGCCTATTTGTAACGTTTTACATTTGGCTCAAAGACAGCAACAACCTAAAAACACTTGATTATAGAGGAAAATGGAAAGAAACAGCGAATAAATGTGCTCTGTTTAGCAGTGCAGGATTAGTTGTTGGATTCATTTTTCCTTACGTACCTGAACTTGCATACGGTTGTCTTAATTTAAGCCTTTACTATTTATTCTTAGCTCCAATGAGAAAGGAGAAGACACTTGATACTTGGAAGATTGAGGAATGGAGCACTGAAGAGCTAACTATTGCGCAGGAAGATTTAGTCAGAGAGTGCAACCCAGTTTTATACGCAAATGTTCACAAAGAGCTTGCTAAAAGAATGTCAATTGAACAAAGGAATTAAAGTATGAAGTTATCAACAAATCACATTATCTACCTAATACTAGGATTCGTTGGCGCCTTTATAATCTCTGTTATTGGTCAATTTATCGAATGTAATTCAATAAATTTGGCTAAATCTGTATCGGTTTGCTCAAATGGTGAGAGTGTAAACTACTTGTGGAGCATTTTCTCATATCTGTCAATGGTTTCTGGTTTTGCAGTTTGGATTTATCTGAACATGGATACGGCAGAGACAGAGGATTAAAATATGCCAATCATTAAGAAGATAATGCTGTCACTGTCACTTGGGATGTCACTGACAGCATTAGGAGCAGATGATTTTATGAGAATGAATATATATATCGCATTCGCCGTAGCATGCTTTTTCCTTGGGCTTCCTGATAAGCAAAAGTCAAATTAACACTGATTAGATATTGAGGAATCAACGATGAAATCTATATCTGAAAAACAGGTGCAGTCCAATAGACGTTTGTTACTGAGCGCTTTATTGGCAGTTGTACCGCCGAGCGTTTTTGCATTAATCGTCGAGCTTAATGCTTATTCTGTGTCTGGCTTCTTGACATGGCCTATGCTCGCATTATGGCTCTATTTTATCTTGAACTATGCGCTTCCTTGGGATAACGCCACAAAAGCAAGTGAGGAATGAAGAAATATTGGATAAATTAGATTAGAAGCTCATATTCTACTCTTATTGGGCCCTCCATGTGATTATGTAGGCTAGACTTAGGATAAGTCTAAATTTTTCTATAGAAGACTAGTAAATGGAGTTTACTATGCATAAAAACAATTTTTCTAAGATGCCTACTTGGTTTAACTATCTTTTCGGCGTGTTCAGCATATCCACTTTAATGCTTTTTCTTTATACCTCTTGGGTATTTAATACCGGTGCGGTGACTTCAGGTGCAGTTATCGACTCACATTTAGTCTTGGATAAATACAGTAAAGCATTAAAAGATTCATATAGTGAATCTGTCAGTTCTGATGGCTAATAATTATTCAGCTCTTCCATCATAATAAAAAGCAGTCTTTATAGACTGCTTTTTCGTTGGTCACTTAATTATTTATTGCGTCATCTAAACCTTTACCCACTTTGAATTTGGCTACTCGCTTAGCTGCAATAGTCATTGCTTCGCCTGTCGCTGGATTTCGGCCTTGACGTTCTGGGCGATCAGAAACAGAAAAAGTACCAAACCCAACTAATGCAATTGAGTCGTTGCTTTTGAGTGCTTCAGTTACAGTTTCTGTGAAACCTGCCAGTGCTTTACCAGCTTCTGTTTTTGAAAGGCCTGATTTCTCAGCAATACTTTCTATTAATTCATTTTTATTCATATTTATATCACCTATTAGTTTAGTGCTTTGGTTTCATATATCGTTTAACTCAACTGCCTTTTGTAATTCAGCTTCGTCATTTTCGATGTAAATTTGGGTTGTGCTGATACTGTTGTGTCCGAGTACATCACGTACTACGATTAAATCCACGCCGTTTTTAAGCATGTTAGTACCGCAAAAGCGTCGTAAACCATGCGGCCTTACGTGATCCTGAGATAATTCTTTAGTTCTTTTCTTTAACAAATCGTAGATAGCGTTTCCGCTCAGTGGGGTTTTATCGCTTATATTCATTTGCCCCCACTTATTTATGCCACAGAATATATAACCGGGCAGGGTGCCTCGATACTTTTCAATCCATTCATTTAAACGCTGGCATGTATTAGGCGGGATATCTACAACTCGCTCTTTATTGCCTTTCCCCGTGACAACAAACTTTCTTAGGGAGGAGTCGTAATCTTTGAGCTTAATATTAACAAGTTCGTCTCTGCGTAAGCCACAACCTGCAAGTAATGAAATTATCGTTGCATCCCGAAAGCCAATTGCGTCACCTAATGAAAGACAGTGCTCAACGAGTATTTTTACAGCTTCTTTTTTAATGGGCTTGCGGCCTTTGGCAATAGTCTCAGCTTTGACATTACGTATCTGCTGAATTCGATGGTAAGTTTCATTGTTCACCATGCCATTCATATAAGCAGCTCGAAAAACACCTCTAATAGCCGCAAGGTATGAGTTTACAGTTCTTGGCTTAATCTTACGAATTTCTAAAAGCGTTTCAATAACGACATCGATATCAACTGGTTTCATTGCTAACCAATCGAATGTTTCGTGTTTATCGTGCCCAAATATCCTCACAATCTGATTTAGTTGTGAAGCAACCGTTCTTCTTGAACGCTTAGAGCGTAAGGACATCAGGTGAAGTGATGAGGGAGAGATTTTAACTTTGTCTCCCGAAGACAAAAGTAATGATGTCTCAGGTTCGATGATTTTTAATGTGTCTTTCGTGGACATAGGTGCATGTTCATTATTCAATTGAAATTTTGTCTTTCATGGACGCTGCTTTGAATTCGCACATTATTTACTTATGTCTTTCATGGACACTGCTTTGCGCTTCACATTTTTTTAAATACTGGTTCCACTGACCGAACCACCAGAAATTTAATGCAATCGCGATAAAAATACCAACCCAATCCCAAGCTACGACAGCTAGAAATGATACAAGTAATGGTACCCACAATTGATGCCAAAACTTAGATTTATATTTAAAAGGTTGTGTGGTTATACTTTTACGGATTGGAAGCCATGGAGCCATAGTGCGCTCACAAAGCTCGACAAACATCTCATTCTTCAGTTGTTTTTTATTCATCTAAAGGTGTCCTTATTCTCAATGCTGCCGTTCAATATACAATTAAAATTCATAGGGCAACAGTGAAATGCAGTGTGATACAACACGTTTTTATGATTTCAATTTTAGCCGCTCATGTGACGTTATATTTCAAATAAATAATCGTTGTATTTTAGATTTAATACAGTACTGCTAATCGAATGAGCACCCTACTCTTCATAACCTACTATAACTTGTTAAAAGTCTGATTTAAACAAGTTATCCAAAATAGAAAGAATAGGGCGCTTGTGTGTAACATCATGTTTGTATTGCGTGATACAACACGTTATTGGTGTTTTGCGAAATGACAGATAGGTATTTTAATTTCTTGCAGTAGCATCTGGGTTTCTTTCCTCTCTTAGTGTAGTTCTCAAAGCCTTACGCCCCTTTATTTGTAGGGCTATTTTTGTGGTTTGCATACCATTATCTAAACGAATTAAGTAATTTTTAAGTGATTTACTTATTTTAAATTTCCTCACTTCTGCTAGGCTTTTTATACCTCAAGGCAACAAGGAAAGGTGTATGGAAGACAAGCACTTCTCAATCGAATACTCGATTGCAGTTATTAATCATGTGATTGAAAAAGCAAAGACTATGAATGAAACACAAAAGGATATCGCTGAATATTTAGGTATAAGTGCACCAAATATTACGCACTTAAAAAATGGGGAACAAAATATCGGGCCTACCAAGTTCAAGCTTTTAGTTTCTAAGTATGGAATGCCAAAGCAAGAGCCGGGTATTTATTTAGAGCCCATGCTTTATGAGACTGTTGAAGACTACTTAAACGCTCTGCCTGAGAGAAATAAAGCTTTCTATGTTGACGCCCTTGTACGCGCTTTCAGCTCAAACGACATTGTTAAGAGTATCACCAGATGTGTGTCAGAACAGGTTTTAAAAGATAACTCTACTGACGAAATTTGGGGCATTCAAATTTCATCTTTGATGCAGAACTGTCCAGCGTCGAAAATCCCTGAAGTTATCGAATGGATAAATGAGAAGTTGAAGCTGGAAGAGACAAAGCAATGGTTTGATGAAATGAACGTATTAGAAATCCCAGAAGATGCTCGTGATGTTTGGCGTAGCGTTCCACGAATTAAAAATTATGGTTGGAAAAAGTCCATGATTACCGAAAGGGACCATCTGATTATATTTTTGCTATGCGAACTCTATTTCAACCATCCAGAACATTATGGCCTGCCAGCTCCAAGACAATACGAAAACACCCACTTGAAGAAGCATCCTGTCAATTTAACGGGAAATCAAATACTGCACTTTACAAGTGGAGAGACTGAGCATTACAAGTCAAAAGCATTAACTTTTTTGAAGAGTCAGGCTAGGACTGAAGATCATGGTGGAAGTCGAGTGCAAGCCCATTCAGGAATAGTAATGGCAGATGAATTGAAGATGTTGGCGAAGCTTTCATTTACAAAAGTCACGTGCAGATTATTCATGAACAAAGATATGAAATATCGCTTCCACATACAGGAAGAACGCGATGGCAAGTTAGTTGATGTGGTAATAAAGCATGTGCCACAAGATAAAATAATTGATGTCTATAACACGCTTGCTTCTCACTTCAATGTGGAACAAGAAAAGGAATTCGAATTAAGAAAGAATATTGCCGCAGCTGGTGGTTATATACCGGGCGTAGAAGTCCTATAGGTCATTTTAAACAACATTAATTGAGAGGAAGTTATGCAAACACTAAAGAATGGGCCAAGTAAAACAGGTAGACCTTCAGGTAAAGGTCGCTCAAATAATCCTGCTAGGAAATAAGGTGATCAATGGTGGGTGTTCGATATGAATGCCCACCAGCTACCGTTTAAAAAAATCTACTGGATCGACATGATAGAAGTTGATAGCGCTGTCTCTGTATATAGATAACTCAGACGAACGTAAACAGTCTTTCATGGAGAATTGTGAGCCAATAGGTGTGCTATTGTTGTTTAACTCCCAGCTCCAAGCGCCAGCGCTTCTAGCACTTGATGATGAATAGATGCGGCGGCATGTAGCATTTTCATCGATGAGACCAGCTAATTCTGGTTCACTTCTTAATTTGTTTAGAAGCCTCTCTGAAACTGTTCTAGCCATCATATCTCTACTTCTTTAGCTAACAGACTTGGTTTACTGTTAACTGTGTTTAGTTCTGCGAGCAACTTATAACCACAGCGCTTTAGATGTTCCTTACGATTGGCTTTATTTTTACCCCTCGAAAATGTGGAATATGTGACCACTTTATTCATTTAGGCTTCCCTTGCTCGTTAACCCATGGCGCTACCAATGCGATTTTTATCCAATTTTTAAGATTTGGCTTATAAGGTACCACTCTGACGAACTTGTATACCTTCACTACAGCATAAATGGAAAAAGTTAGCCCTAATGTAAAAGCAATTAAAAACCATGTTTCTTGTTCGATTATAGCCGCATCTGTATCAGCAAAATTGCGAAGCAATAACCATAAAGGCCCAAAGTATATCGCCATTGCAATGTACGCAGGTATAATACCTGATAGAATGTAGTCTATAGATTCATCAGCTTTATTTTTCATAGTTCCTCTTATCTTATGTGATTTGTTAGCTGTTTAGTCATCCAGAATTGGCAACTCATCAATATATTTCACTAAAGCGGCCCAAAAACCTTCTTGGTTACCACCGTGAATTTCTATTTCCCATTCGCAATCTCCGTTGTCAAAAACAACTTCTGCATAGCCGTTTGGTCTCAGATGGAACGACATGCCGCCAACAGGACATTCCCATTCTTCCTCTAGGCATCCGCAATCATAATCAACTTCTGATTTTATTAAACGATAACCAAGCGTATCTGGTGCGTAATGGTGATTTAAACCTGCCATAGCGTGAGCCTTATAAAGAAATCGTTATCTACAGGGTAAGTATGATAATCGTTTTTATGGTGACGCAAGACCTGTTAAGAGGGTAGAATACCATCCTTGGTGAAGACGAGCCTTAAATTACTGTGTTCAACAACGCCAAAAGCGCGTCATTAATTGCTGGAAAGTCATAGTAATAAAACAGGAGTGTTAGTGCCCCTTCTGCTAAAACTGTTACCACAACACGCAAAAGCGCAATTAAAATCATAAATACATACCTCTCTAGAGTGCGACATTGCACAACATCACTTTAACGCACCTATGATTTCCATATACGCGTAAATTTTTTAAGGTGGGTGTTTTTCCCTCTTATTAAGCCTTGCACTATCAGAATCTGTATTAGGCTTATAGTCATCACCAGCCAATTGATATAAGAAAGGTATTAATGCGATGTCGCTATATCATTCACAAAGAGAACGTTTGTCAGATACACTCATTGCTAATAGCACTAAGATATTTTCTAAAATTGACGGCAAACTGGTGCCTGCAACGGAGTACGAAAAAGTGCTTTTCAATCAAGATAGAGTCGAAGCGATGGTGCGTTTGAGTATAGATGCCAGCATGACTGCTAAGTAACGAGATATTTGTTCAATGATAAAAAAATACCTACCAGAGATAAGCAAACCAACGCGGCAGCAAAAAATGTTGGCTTATGGTGTCATTGTGGTAATGGCATGCTTAATCTTCATGTCGATGCAATCGGGGTTAGAATGGGGTGGCAACCTGCCCCTTATTTTCTCTGCTTTTTCATCGGGCATCATTCTCAATTTGTATGGTGTTTCAGTCGCAAAGGGCATTAAGAATGTCTTTTGGATAATCCTTTTTTCCGTTCCACTTTATACCGTGAGTATTGGCCTAAGCTCACTGATTAATTCTTAAACTTCATGGAGAATACATAATGTCTGTCGCTGAAATTAATGAAGCAATCCACACATTAAGCCTGTTACAAAGCAAAGGAATTTTGTCAGATACAGATAATTCCTTTCTCTTGGCTTTCACAGGGTTGGCGCTTTCTGTTTTCGTGTTAGCCGTATTGGAGAAAGTGAGCGGTGTTTTTACGAATCTGATGAAGTTGATTATTTTTCCATTGTTAGGTTTATGTGCATGGGGTGGAGTGAGTCTGTTTTCACATGTGGATGTTACTGAGAAAGAGCTAACAGCTATTAATACTATTAAAGACCTGAAGGGCGAACAACAGGTCACTTCCGATGAATACATCAATCTAGTTATGGTGGGAAATGCAGTGCTCGATGCCAAAGCGTTCATGAAGGATGTTGATAAGCTCAAATTGCAATTAGACGCGTTAGGCGTCAGTTACAATGATGCATTGGTTTATAACATTGCCAAAGCCCAATAACGGTATTCATCTAGGAAAGGTGCCAGTAACATTCCTGGCACCTCAACTCTATTTTTCTTCCTTTCGGTTTTAAACGTTCTCTAGACGAAGCGCTGTCATCGTTTTCTGATCGCCGCTGGTGGCCTTATAATCAATGCCCCATATATTTCTTGCATCATGAATGCTGTAAAATACCAGTGAATGACCATCAGCTCTAAACATCGCTGTTTGTGCTCCGTCTACATCGAGTAGCAGCAGTTCTAATAGTTTATGCCCGTAGTAACTTTCTTTTTCAGCTTCAAAAAACACTAGTGTTGGTAGGTTGCATTCTATGAGGTCAAAAAGCTTACTGCCGTGCATTTCACAACCTTCAACAATGAATTGAAATTCATCTGGGGAGAGTTCAGCATTTTTACCGTCCATATCAACTAGAACGTAATGGTTGGGTAGAAATGACTTAACCGATATCCACTCTACGTTGTGGGTTAACTGTTCTGAGAAACCTTTGCCATCAAGCTCAACCTGATAGAGGGGCGTAGTATTACGATGGAATCTCATTAAGCCTTGCTGGTTAAGCTCTGCTTTCAATGTATTGATATTGTAGTCTGATTGCTTATTGGGGAGGCTGCTGGCGATTTGAGCACTTAGCCAATTAGCTTTCTTGTTGTATCTGCCGCCGGTACCGGCAACAAGTTTTTCGTTAAGCGTTTCGCAAAAACGTTTGAAATCGCTGTTGTTTGAGGGGAATAGATTTAGCTTCACTGTTAATACCTTTCAGGAAGTGTCAATGTTCTCGGTTTATCATCAACACCGTATAAAAAATATTAACGTTGATTGCTGTCTTGATTTACCAACCGTCTAATAGTTAGAAGCCGAGATATATGCGCAGGGAGAATATAAGCCCTATTCCAGCGAGTTACACCGCTAACGTGTGCACTGGCTTTGCTGAACGTGACCATGGTATCAGACATCTAAGCTTTAGCACTAGTAACCAATACAAATATGGAAAGTCGATGCTCTCTTTTTCCAATCTTTTTAAATTTCTTCTAGGATAGATGTCTTTAGCATCTGACGCACGCCGCTTTTAGTGCCGCGTCTGTCTTTTGATGACTTCGGTACCTTATGCTCTTTAGGAGCATGGTAGTGATGGTTTCTTCCGTGAGTGTCTTTCGTGTATGGTCTCATTTCTATTTCCTGATATTTGATATTGTTTGCATTAGCTAACTGGACTCATATTACTACGTCATTGAGTAACGCAACCCACCTGCACCATTTATCATTTGAATAGTAGTTACATTTTCTTTTCGCTGATTTCATTTTGCTAAACGGTGAATACCTGTAATAATACTGTTTTTATGTACAGTGTTATCTATGTTAAAAGTTCTAAAGTTGAAAATTCAGGCTGGTATTGTTGGCTTTGAGTCACCAGCTTCAGGCTATGTTGAACAGAGTATAAATTTAGACTCACTATTGATTGATAAGCCAGCAGCTACATTCATTGGCTTGGCCCAAGGTAATTCAATGATAGGAGATGGTATCTTTGATGGCGATTTGCTTATTATATCGCGCTCAGAGCCAATTAAAGACAATGCTGTTGTCGTATGTGCAGTTGGTGGTGAATTTGTATGTAAACGCCTTGATATGCGTAACAGGCGCTTATTGTCGTCATCCCCTGATTACCCCCCATACCGTATTTCAGATGGAGAAGACTTTACCATTGAAGGTACCGTGATACGTTCTGTGCGTCTTTTTAAGCCACTTCACATCTCATGATAGCGTTATGTGATGCCACCAGCTTCTATGCATCCGCAGAGAAGTCTCTAGACCCCAGTATTAGAAACAGGCCAGTGTTAGTTATGTCCAACAATGACGGATGTTGCGTAGCATTATGCCCCGTTGCCAAGCGTTTAGGCTTTAAGAAGTTTCTGCCGTTCTTTCAAATGAAAGATGACATTAAAAAGCACAATGCCGTGGTGCGCTCAAGTAACTATGAGTTATATGCCGACCTCTCAAGCAAAATGTTTTCATTACTCCATGAATACTGCGATGAGCTGTATGAGTACAGTATTGATGAGGGGTTTATGCGATTTGATAATTCGCTTACTGATGAACAATGGTTACAGCTTGGCTTAGATATACGTCGTGCATTATGGCGTCAGTTGCGCATTCCTATAGGCGTAGGGTTTGGCGTTAATTGTACGCTCGCAAAAGCGGCTAATCACGCGTCTAAGAAGTTACCGGGCTTTAAGGGCTCAGCAGTAGTAAGAACCGAACAACATAAACGCGACATACTTTCTCAAATGGCTACTTCTGACGTCTGGGGTGTAGGCAGCAGAATAGAGAAGCGTCTTGCAAGTATGGGAATAACCAACGGGTATCAACTCTCACAGCAAGATCCAAGTAAGATGCGAAAATACTTCTCTATCACACTCGAAAACACTGTGAGAGAGCTACAGAGTGAAATACGCATGTCGTGGGATGATGTTAGACCTGCTAAGAAGGAAATATATTCTACACGGAGTTTTGGTCAGCGTGTTTCAAGCATAGGAGAGCTAAAGTCTGCGTTGGTAAGCCATGCAGAAATAGCGACTGAGAAATTGCGTAATCAAAATGGGCTTGCAGGTGGCATTATATTATTCGCCGCAAACTCACCGCATGACAATGTGCCCTATCTGAAGAAGACTTTCTATACGCCTTTTGAGGTACCCACAGCGGATACCAGAAACATCATCAAAGCGATTTCAGCAGGTATCGGCACACTCTTTGTGCCCAACGTTCAATACTATAAAGTGGGAGTAGGGCTGGTGGATTTAAAAGACGCTGCATACTTCCAGCACGACTTATTCTCTGAGCCTACCGATAACCCAAAGCTAATGGGGGCGCTAGATGCCATGAATAATCGCTTCGGGAGAAACACCATTAGTTTTGCCGCAAAGGGGTTTACCCAGCGCTTCGCTATGAAACGTAATTATTTATCTAAACGCTACACGACACGCATTACCGAAATACCACGCATAAAGTGCTAACGCTAAACAAACAAAACGTGATGTTAGATGAAATGAATTGCTGATTGCTCTAAAATCGAAGGAGATAGAAAGGAGCAGCACACCAATGAACAAAGATGAGTTATGGCAAGAATACAGCGAATCAGAAGCGTTTGAGAAATACCTGCGTTCGCTTGGGCCAGAGTCTTTCGTTGGCGGTGGATATGTTGATATACACCTAGTCCTTGAAAGAATTAGGGGCGCTGAAGACTACAAAACAGCGATAAAGTTGTTAAAAGTCGAGTTAGAAGAAGATGCCGTGCTGACCGTTCGCTCGCGATTTAGAAGTTATAAGTACCGAAAGGGCCACAGCAAAAAGACTATTCTGATGAATAGTGGTACCCATGACAAAATAATGAAACTCGCTGAAGGTATGGAAGCAACCACGTTTGATGAAGCCCTCGAATATCTCTTGGAAACGCGGTACCGAAGTATTTGGGAATTACCAATAGAAGCGTTCAACGAATCACATTATGAAGATGATGAACTTCACATAAACGCATATCTAGCAGCATTATCTGAATGCGAACGTTCGCGTGTTGTAAAAATGCTCAAAGCTTATTTTTTATCAGGGTGGCAAGCCGCAAAACGTTCACGCAGCGGTAAAAAGACTGCGCCTATGGATGCGTTAAAACGTCAATTTAAAAGTGACAGCATCGATAAGATAGCAGCAAAAGATATCAACGAAAAATAATCCAGCCAAGGTACTTGCGCTACACAAAACGCTTCTATACTTGCCAAAGTATTAAATAGTAAGGAACGAGTAATGTTTGATTTAGGAATAATGACTTTGGTTTCCATGCTTACTATGTTGTTTGCAGCAATTGTTGTCAGCTACAAAGACACAACGTTTGTCTCTAATCGCGCACGTTTAGTTTCCAATGTCGTCTTTGGCGTAGTGTCGCTAGTGACGCTCTACGATATCAGTCTGATGATTGCTTTTATGAATAACGATGCGGCAAACAGCGCTTTTTCTTGCTTTGTGATGGGGGCAACATTGTTTGCTGTTGGAGTTAAATGTTCTGAACTCATCACTAAAGATGAATTAAAGGAGCGTTGCTAAGGATTTAACTTCACGCATGATAAGTGTAATTATCATGCGTGAAAGATATTGTCTTTCATGGACAAGATTAAGTTACCATTCCCAGTTCTTTTTCCCATTTTTTGCGCACCTTTACGGCACACTTGATAGCTTCCTTTCTCGTTCTGCTTCTCGCACTGGTCGGGTTGTCTTTGTACATAAATTTCCTTTTTACCGTGCGCCATTTCTCAGGATGATAAGCAACGATATAGTTTCTCTCGTATACCGCCCCATTTTTATGTGGTTCAACGGTTCTCACTTCAGACAGACCCGTAATTAAGTCAGAACTTTTTGCATCGGTTTTCTTTTTACGTACAAGATTTTTATCTGCGCCAATTAACTTAGCATCGCGATCTCTTTGTTTCTGTGCTGCGCTGAGCGAAGCATCCTTCGAGCCGTAGTCCTTATCCAAAAAACGGCTGTAGATGCAGGTCTCCCCATTCGTTTTCGGAAGTGCAACACGGACAGTCCAGCCGTCTCCTAGTCTTGAGATGAACTTCATTGTGACGTCGCGTTTAGACATAAAATAAGAGACTTCTGATTACACTACTAATAAATATCAAGGGTAAACAGATAGATAAGATTAAACAATTGTTTTAATTAAATACGGATAATTATACCCTTAGCGGCAGCTTATCGGACGAATAGGCGCTTAGTATGTAGTTGTGCCATTGGCACATCTATTTACATTTCTTATTAACTTCTCTTATTTAAGGAAAATTCATGAAGTTAAAATTATTGGCTACGGCCATTAGCTCCACTTTGCTAATTGGTTGTGGTAGCGATGATTCCCTCCCCAAAGTAACTGAAGGCACTTATTACAACGCAACGCCGTTAACCATTGGTGAATTCACAACTGTTACGATAAATTCCGGCGAACAATTAGAGGCCTTTAAAGTTACGGTCCCAAGCACGGGCAGTAATAGAACAATCACCACGGTAATCGATATTGTTGAACCAACACCCTATGCAGAGTTTTGGTACCAAGATAAGAGTGTATTGTTTGGCCAGTTAATGCCAGAACAAGATATTCACGATGCCGTTAATCGCGATGATGCTGATCCTGATTCGCTTCTCTATATATCTGAAGCCTTTAGAACACCTTTCCTAGAACCTCAGGACACGATAATAGAGCAAGCATTTGCTACTTTTGACGATGAAGGTGTAGCACAACCTTTTTCAACGACAGACGAAACTTTTTACTTCTACGTTCGTTCTCCCGAATATTCTATTCAGCCCACACTCACCAATGCAATTGAATCACTCTCCTACCCTCTTGAATTACGCGTAGGTGTATTTGAGCAAAGTCAGGATGCATTCTGCTCAGACGAAGAAGATGGTATCCAATGTATTACTGAAGCACCACATGAAAACTATCATTGTGGTCTTATAGATGGCCAAGGCGAGTTGGGAGCGTGTGAAGGCATTGTGACCTTTGAACCGGTTTCTGCAATCTCTGGTAAAGACACGGTATCTGTTGTTGAGCAATGGCCCAATGCCAGTGAACCGAATATGGCCGTGTTTAGTGGTAATGGCACTGTTGGCCTAGACCCAGTTTGGATGGTGAATAACTTCCCTGAAAATGCACAGTTTTACTTATCGAACAATAACACGCCAGAAGTTACCTTCTACGCGGATACTGTTGGTGAGTATGAAATTACCCTAACAGTTATCAACGAAATTGGTCGCCCTTCAACAGCAACGCACGTAATCAATGTTGTAGCAGACAGCGACGGCGATGGTATCGTTGACGGGGAAGACCCAGATGCCGATGGTGACGGTTACGTCGGCGCAGAAGACCTTTTCCCTAACGACAAAGCGTCACACCGAGATAGTGACGGTGATGGCGTTAGCAACTATGCTCAGGAAGACGAAGACGGCGACGGTGTTGTGGATTATCTCGATGCCTATCCATTCAATTCAGAACTTCAATCACTTGAATTATATTCAGAGCCTGCTGATGAACGCTTCTTAAACGATGGAATTACTATCGCCGAACAGACAGGGCTTACCGCACCCCTTGCTTTATCAGGTGAGTTTTATGAGGAAGTTGGATTAGATCAGGATTTTTACGCGATAACTTTAAATCAAGGTCGAATCACAGTGAATGTGGATGCGGGTGGGCTAACCTCCCCTATTATTTCTGTGCTTCAAATCAATGGAAGGCCACTGCCCTCAAAAGTGTTAACAGATGAGTCTAGTCAATTTGACGCTTCGCAGACAGTTATCGTTCCTGAAACGGGCACGTATTACCTGTCAATTACTGGCGAGGTATCTGAGCGTGTTCCTTATTCTGTCAATTTGATAAACGACATGGACCAAGACGGTATTTCTGATGAAGTCGAAATCGCACTCGATTCAAATGAATTAAATGCCGATACAGATGGCGACCAAGTTCCTGATGGCGTTGAAATCTCGCTGATTGAATCATCCCTTTCCGATGTCGATGGTGATGGTATACCAACGTGGTGGGATTTAGAGTCAGATGGTGACAACCTGCCTGATATATTAGAAACGAATGTCGCTTACCCACAAAATCCAGATGATGACAATGCTCCAAATTTTGTAGATGTCGACTCAGATGGTGATGGCACCAGTGACATTGTAGAGGCTGGAAGTAATCCATTGTCTCCTGTGGACACTGATTCTGATGGAATTGTTGATGTGTACGATATCGATGATGACAACGATGGCCTGTCAGACGTTACCGACCCCGATAGAATAGTTGTCAACCAGCCAGAGCCAGAGCCATTTTCTAACCCAGACTCGTTTGGGATAAAGAATGTAAGTTACTCAGAGTTTGTAAATACAGGGGCATGCCTAGTTGGTTCTTCCATTGAATTAGATATCGCAAACATTCCATCTTCGGCAGATCTATCACTTGTCCTCAGAAAAGGTACAGGAATAGAGTCTGTTCCATATGAATTCGTTGATGGGCGATACGTGATTACTTGTACAGCTGATATGGTTGGTCAAGTGGGGATTTCTGCTGTTTCGGACGGCAAAATTACTGTGCCACATGTCATCGATGTTCTGCCTGTTGGCTCTATGGCACTGTCCAGAATTGAATATGATGACGGAAGGCTGCGTGTTTACGGTAGCAACATTAATCAGCCTTATACTATCCGCGTCGGCGATTTCACACAATTAGTGGATAATGATGAATTCGATGATGCTACTTATGACTCTGTTCGTTTAAATGGAGATTATAAAGAAGGTTTTGGGTTCGTCGAGGCTAATGGTAATCGTGTTGGCGTATTTTCAGTACGTGAAACCAATGCTCAGATGACGGTTGATGTTTCATCAATTGAGGTACCTAGTGAATCAACCCTTACTGTTGATACTGGTGACGGCAATGAATACGACCTTGGTTCGGACAATCGAGGTTCAGTTGCAATCAGCTCTTTATCACCAAAGCAGGTCATTGTATTTGAAAACATTGACGGCCCGGATGGGCTTGAAATGTACTGGGTAGGTGGCGGTATATCTACTCCATGGCTCGATGAAGTCTCTTTAGATTACCGGACTCTTGCCTTGTCTCTATTCATTGAAGCAATGCAATTTGATTTGATGGATGAGGCGAACAGAGGACTATATGAATCCTTGCTACAAAGCGATGAGATTTATGCGCTTGCAGCGTTTATCGAGTCACAAATCGCTGCGGATAAAGGGTACATGACTTCGGGGCTAGCGTTATACGATGAAAAAGTATATCAAGATGCATTGGCTGCGGTCTTAGCTGTAGAGGCATCACCTTCTGCTGCATACTCTGGCTTAGAAACAGAAGTGCTATTCGAACCGGGCGAGTTGGACGATATCAAGGTTTACTCCAAGGGTGGTGAAGTTATAGCTGAAAATGACACGCGACTGTTCCTGTCTGTCAGTGCAATGAGCCAAAATAAGGAAGAGCTTGGGGCAGGCCTTGCTGAGTCAGTATTTGACCACAGGTTTGTCAGCCCTCAATTTGGTTTATTTAATAATGCAAGGGTTAGCCCCCTCTATAATGGTCTTCAGACCTCAACTGTGAGAATGATTACAGGTGGTACTGATGATGAGCATGCACCAGTATCTCTCGCTTCATTTTCTAGTGCAGAGTTAAGGGCTTATGAGTATGCAAAACAACGCACCTTTATAGATGAATTGCTGGTTCCGCTCATCTTAACAACCCTTGATAATGCGTTAGGGATTGATAACTTAAAGCCAAAACTAATCCGTGATGTGATTAAGAATGAAGCGTACTTTGCGATATCAGAAATGGCAGAAGGCATTAATGCTTATGAAAGAAATAACTTTCGTGAATTCCTGAACTCTTTGAAGTCAGACACGACAGATCTCGTTGTAAATATGATCGTTGAGGAAGGTTTTCGTCGTGCATTAGCTGAGGTTGTTGATATCAATGAAGCTGCAATAGCTGCTAAGATGTTGGCTAGGGCTATTCCTTATCTTGGCTGGCTTAAAACCGCAGTTGATATTGGTGACGCTTCATTAGACCTAGTTCCGGTCGGCAAGACAATGGTAGACATGTACAGCGTTGATGCTGCACTCGACTTTGACTATCAGAGCGCATTGGCACTAGAGTCTATAACTCCAGAAACTGCTAAACCTGACGGAAAAGCTCGTACTATTGAAATACGTGGTGAAGGTATGCTGCCTGTTGAAAGAGGCTCATTCTTCAATACCACTATTTACAGACCTGCCCTTCAGTTAACACTGGCTGGAACAGATACTGTAGTAGTTACTGAGACGCTTAACTATGTATACGAAAGCGGCACCCTAGCACGATTGCAACTGCCGGGTAACTTGTTCTTGGAAGATGACGTTGCATACGATGCGACAATTATCTATGACTATGGTGATGGTGAAATTGTTAAATCGGACACACTTGAAAACGCCATTGAAGTGAAGGACGAGCTGATCATCAACTCTTTAAGTACAGACTCTTCTTATCCAAGTGGCACTTTTGAAATTAGAGGCTCTGGTTTCAACATTGACTCTAGATTCAATCGCGTTTACATCGGTGACAACCTTGTTTCGCCAATATCTGTTGATATAGATTCGATGCTCATTTCGATTCCGCTTGATATTGAAAATGGCGACTACGATGTGTTTGTACAAACCATTGATGCAGACGGCAATGTACTATCTCAGTCGAATTCGCTTCCATTGACGATTGCGGCTTCTGAAACAGTTATTCGGGTTTGTGACAGCGGTAATTTAAAAGACGATAACTTTAAACTGACCGTTAACAACGTCGATATAGCAGTAACTACCACCTCACTAGCGCAGTTTTGCTTCGATTACGATGTGACACTATTGCTAGGAGAGAATAATGTCCGTTTAACAGGGGTTGATGCTCCCGATGGTATAGGTACTTATGAGATCATATTCCCATCAAATGTACGTGTCTCTGGTGATAGCACTATCGGCGATGATTTAGCACCTAACCAACCACCTAAACGTTTTAGGGTGTACCTAGATAATGCTGGGCCTCAGGCGATTGTTGTTCCTGAAGTAAGTATTAATCAAATTAAAGAGTAAAAATCTTTATCGTGAGGGGGCTTTATGCCCCCCTTTTAAAGTGGGAGATTGGTATGATTGACTTCATTGATAAGAAAAAAAGACAGGCGCACAACGGAGAGGTTTTCAGTGTAGAGCTTTTCATTTTTATATTTCTTGCTGGAGGGTGCTTTGCGGTACCTGCTATGTTTTCAGCTTTAATGTATGAGTTAGGGATAATTAAGTCTTGGACAACAGCGGGGAATGGTCCAAGCTTCGGCCTGTGGTATTTACCGATGCTCATTTATGTTGAATATCTGGGTATCCTCTTTCTGACAAAGATAAAAACAAAAAAAGTGATATATTGTTATGACGAAAATGGAACTCCAAATTTAATTGGGATTATAAAATACCCACTTTTAATAGCTCATTTACTGGCAATGCTCCTTATTCCATTCATTTTTCATATGTAAGCTAACGTTTTATCTGGTGAGCTAAATCGTATGCAGTGGCGCATGAAATTACAACTTCGCTCAAGTGCCCTTTAATCATTTTCATATTTTCGTGTTAGCCATTTCATGCGTAATCCACTATTAAGTGATATAAGCGTTCCCTCTCTATTACCCATTGGCGTTTTTTTATTTAAGCGCTGATATTCCTTCCTTTAATTAACTTTAACTTATGATTTCCCGATTATTATTTTATCTGTACACTTGTTACCGAATGCATTGCGTTGCTTGCTCATAGCAAAGGAAACAAGGACGGTGTAACGAAGCATTCATTCACTACTTGCGCCGTCATAAAATAATTAATAATACCTGTCAGTGAATTTTAAAAGGGATAAATATGAAGAGAACTCACCTCAATAAATCGGTCGTGCTCGCGCTCACCGCACCATTTTTCATGACAAGTTGCGCCACCATTGGTGACATGTCTAAAACTGCTTTAGGTTGTATTGGCGGTGCTGTTGTTGGTGCCGGTGTTACCTTTATTAATACTGGTGACCCCGGCAAAGCAGCATTAGGCGCATTAGCGGGTGGCGCTGTTGGTTGCGCAATTGGCAACTATTTAGACTATCGCGAGCAGCAGTTAAAACAAGCGGCTAAGGCCAATGGTTTTGAGCCTGAGTTCGAGCGTATTGCTCTTGATAAGAAAAAAGGCACAACCTTCTCGCAGGATGCAGAAGAAGATGTAATTGCCGCACAAGTCTCCCTTAATAGCGATAAGCCCTTATTTGAAAGTTCTCAATATCGCATCACTGACCCAGAGAAGCTAAAGAACCTTCAGGCGTTTCTAAAGAAGTATGTTGAAGGCTTAGGCGAAGGCTCTAAAGTCTACGTAGTTGGACATACAGACAGTTCGGGCTCCTCTGCCTATAACCAAAAGCTATCTGAAAATCGTGCTTCTTATATCGCTTTCCTTTTGTCTCAAGCGGGAATGGATGAAAGCAATATTTATTATGAAGGAGTTGGTGAGTCACAACCGGTTGCGTCAAATGCGACGAGTGAAGGTCGCGCCAAAAACCGTCGATTCGAATTAGTTGATATCATCCATAAAGAAGTGCCAGATGAAGCCGAGCAACTAAATACCGCGCCCGTTGAGAATGTGGTTGAAGTTGCACGCGCCAAAAAGCAACGCATCGAGAATGTCACTAATACGCTTCCAGAAAAGAAGGTGCGAAAGAAGCCTAAGCCACAGGTTACCGCTTCGCGTTCACTGCGCAAGGAGAGCTTGGACTTAGACGGTGTACCACTATCGTCGTTTGATCAATCTCACATTGTGGCAGCGCTCGGTGAGCAACAAAACGATGACAGCTGGGGATTTTTTGCAAAGGCCAATGCGAACAGTGAAGCGCCCATCGTAGGGAGCTGCGCCTACACCGATCCAGTCATTACATCGCGTTTACGTGACTTCAAGGGGCGACCTGTTCAGGAAAGGAAAGTTGGTGAGCAAATCAAAAACCTTTACGGCAACTCGTGGTATGGCGTAGCAGGTACCACTGCTGTCACGCTTGGGCCAATTGGCATCGATAAAGAAACGCTAGACCCTACGACAACGCCATTCTTCACCTTCTTTAAGAACTACAAGGGCGGTAATGTTAAGCCTGATTACCAATATCCTGTAACTGTAGAAACTTACAAAGGGGATGGAACGGTATTGGTCCGTATGTACGCCAAAGACGACAATGCTCTAATGAAGTGCTCAGATACAGTGTTTTCTACCAACGGCGAAAACACATCAAAAGCGAGCGCTTTAATCTATCAAGACAAGCGTAATCTAATGGCAAAAGCTTTTGAGTTAACCGTAGTAAAAGGATAAAAGATGGACTTGTTTAAGTTACTCAATACATACCGAGATATTTTGATGGTGGTAGCGATCACGCTATCTATTCTGTTTTATTTTTCCTATACAAATTGGGAATCCCTACGTCTATGGTGGAAGAATGTAAAATACAATAACTTCCTATTCCCTAAGACGCGCTCTCTCGCTAAAAATCCAGACATGAATGGCAAATGGTTTCATTCAGAAAATGTCGTTTGCAGGGATTATGATGAACATTACTCGAAGGTTCACAAGGACGGTGATTTCTATGATGCGTGTAAAGAATACCTCGCGATAGTAGGTGAGTCAGGCCGTCGCCCTCTTGGCGCGTTTATGCTTTTAGGCTTGTTCGGCGTACTTGTACTTGAAGCTTGGGGTTTCAGTTACACGATGAGCGGGTTTATTGACTTAAGTGCATCTGAAAACACAAGGGTCATCATGACGGGCATCGTTGCGATTGCGTTTGCTGTCATTCTTGCCTTTCTTACTCACTTGATGGGACATGAGATTTACCGTAACGGTATTATCAAGCGCATAAGAAACAATTGGCAAACAGACAAAACCCCTAAAAAGCCTTCATCATTAGATGCGATATCAAAAGACCCTGAAATAGGTGACGAATCTGATGTTGATAACCCTATGTACAAGCGTCGTCTTGATAGGCTGGATGTGAGTTCACCAAGTGTAAAGCATACCTTTACCACGTTAGCAGTGCTCGCTATCGTAATTATCGGTGTCATCATTACGTTTGTTCGCGTTAAAACGCTGGAAGTTGCTCAGACACAAGACACGATGTGTGTAGCTGGTGATGAAGGCTCTTCAGCGGGTGAGGTCAACCTCGAAGATCTTTATGGTAGTAAGCCACCCCCTCCTCCATCTGCGGTTGAGGTATCCAAAGCAGCAAGAGAAAAAGGCGAGTCAGAGATTTGTAAAGCGACCAAAGAAGGCAGTTGGGCTACATTTGGTATGCTGGCCATCTTGTTCCTCGTGTTACAAGCTTTCGCTACATGGGTATCTTTTAAGTTCGGCTTTGTAGGTAAACACTCAAAAGTGGCGTGGGAAAATACCCACAAATACAAAACCAAAGGTCAATATGAGACAGAAATGGACTCAAAGGCCCGTTCTATTGCACAACGCGCTCAAAAGACACTGAGCAACCTGCAATCACGCATGGCTAAAAAGCTATCGGGTGAGACGATGAATGACCGTGTTGATCACCTTATCAATACAGCATCAGAGAGAACCTTCATGGACTTCCTTGAGGAAGAGCACGAGCAAACCCTTTCTAATCGTAATCGCCGCACTAAAACAACGTTAAGTAAAGATAGTGAGCATTCAAGTCTGCTGTCGAGTCAGCAAGTTGAAGTGACGGCCCAGCCAGAGACTGTAGCATCAGATACAGCGCCACTGTCCGACGAGGAAATGGAAGCGCAGTTACTCAAAGAAGCAGCTGAGCCAGAATTGACAGACGAAGAAGTGGAAAGGCAGTTACTTGAAGAGATGCAGAAGAAAAAGGAAACGCCTGAAGAACAGCGTGCCCGACTTCTTGCCAAACTAAAAGCAGAAGGAAAGCTTTAATGAAAAAGACGTTAATTTCTTTGATGCTTGCTGCGTGCAGTCTATCCGCAGTGGCACAAACTGAGCGCGATGACATCATCTCTTGTTACGACTATGCAGATGTCGCTGAATTTAAGCCAGACAGTTACTCTCGCGATGTAGTTGTTATGGTCGATCAAACCGTCAATCTTGATGTTAATCTCAAAAAGACGGTGCATCAGCAAATGGGGCAACTATTAACTTCTGGAGATCGTATTCGTATTGTACCGTTTTCAGCTAATGCCCAAGGTCGTTATACGGATGTCACCTTTGATGGTGCGTTTGATACTGAACTCTCAAATGACAGCCGTAACGCCATGAATCGAATTAAACTGAATAAGTTTGATGCATGTATGGAAAAGCAAAAAACAATGGCAATTCGTCTTGTGCATGAAAAGCTGAAAGCGTCGTTTCATGACAGCGAACAGACTTACCCCAAAACTGAACTTGCCGGGTCTTTGATGAGCGTATCAAAAAGCTTATTCTCTGATGCAGGTGAGCAGCGTAAGATCCTCATCTTAGTTTCAGATATGTTGGAGAACTCCGATGTATCCAGTTTCTATGCGCGAGGAAGTGTTCGCACCATTGACCCTGATGCTGAATTTGCCAAGTACTCAAGTACAATCCCAACGGATGCATTGTCTTCAGTGGACGTCTTTGTCATTGGCGGCGGCTATCTAAACGGAGGGAGAGCATATTCTTCTCAATCTGCATTGAATTCACTGCGGAGCTTTTGGGAAAAAGTAATCGCGCAAGCTGGTGGCAATCTCTCTGACTTTGGTACACCACAACTACTGACAGACATCAAATAATCTCCAATTAAGTAGTCATACCAACAAAAGGCCATTCAACGATTGAATGGCCTTTTCTTTTGTCCTTGGTGGACAGCGTAACCTTCCCCTTGCGTCATATTAATTCGCTGTACCTTTGATTGCATATACACGGCATTAAGGGTTTTATATGCAGCGTTTTCAACATCTCGACATGTTTTCTGGCTTAGGTGGTTTCTCTCTTGCAGCGAAGCAAAGCGGGTTTATCGATACGCTACTTTGTAGTGAAACCGACTCGTACAACAATCGCCTCTTAGATGAAAAGTTCAACATGGAGAACGCGGGTGATATTTGTGACTTAGGCGTGCCATCTGCTTACCACAGCGCGATGACCGATGAAGACACTGTGCCTTGTGAAGAGACTGGCTTTTCCACTGTGACATACGAAGACTTCTTCGAGGGAGTCGTGCCCTTCCCAGATATCGCTACAGGGGGATTCCCATGCCAAAACGTTTCAAGTGCTAATTTAACTGATAAATCAGGTATTGAAGGGGCGCAGTCTTCGCTTGTTCATGAGCAGCTGCGAATCATAGAAGATCTAGAAATACCCTACTGTGTATTTGAAAACGCGGAACGATTGAATAGAAAAGGACTGGATTACATCGTGGCGCGATTATGCAAGCTAGGTTACACCGTTGAATGGGAAACGATTAGCGCAACAGCCTTTAACTATCCTCATTATCGACATCGTGTTTATATCGTTGCTTACCTTCCTTCAACTGGCGCAGGCAAAAGTAAACGAAATGTCTTTGACCATGTACGTCAGGTTGCATTAGCCAATTTAGATAAACCATTCAAAATGCCCCTATTGGAAGAGGCTCCCCAGTGGGTATTAAATAAAGCCGTATGCGAGAACCCGAAATCTATTAAGCTTCGAACCAAACGTATTAATTCCTTGGGTAATGCCATCATCCCCGACATTGCTAAATCCATCTTCGATTCAATCCGCATGCTCGAAGAATCTGACGATGAAAAGGGGAATACGCACATTACGGATGAACAAATAGCAGGAAAACGTGAAGATAATGGATGGGTGTTCAATGGCAAACAGGTTACTTGCATGCCTACACGCGGCGTAGCTCACTCTGACGCTATTTTCTCTAATGGTAAGTGTGATTTGCTGAATGTGCCCAAACAACGCTATGAAGGGTTATACAGCACGCTTTTGAGAAAAGACGGCAACAACAACTTTTCATGTAAAAGTCGCCTGACAAGACCGGGTAAGTTAGGTGGCCTTGTCGGCGAAATTATGGCAATCGGCGCTAACGCTGGTGGCCTGCATCCACATTTTTGTGAGCAGTTTATGGGATACCCAGAAGGCTACACTGAGTTACCTCATACTAATGCCGCTTAATGGTAATAAGCCCAACAAATAACCGAGTTAATAATCTGGCGGTAATGATAATGCACTTACAATTACCCCACTGTCTATTTTTAGAAAATGAGTCAATGATGAAATCAAATTGGAAGCTGGTACTGCCGTCTTTATTTAAAAGTGTCGCTGTCGCTGTGGCCTGTGTAAGCTTAAGTTTTGCGTGGGCCCATTCGGCTTCAACATTAAATAGCTTTCTAATCCCACTCTTTTTCGTCTTGCCCACGGTGATGTGTGTGGTGTTGTTCGTTCGCACGCAATATCTAAAGAGTGAAGCAGCAAAAGTAGCTGAAAAAAATCGTAAAGCGATGTCTCTCAAAGATGAGGTAGTTGATACGCTGAAAGAAAATCTACGAACCGTATCGTTTCCAGCAACGAACATTTGCGCGTGCTGTTTAGAAAAGCAAGGTAAGAAAAAGCCATCTGACTTGCTCTTTGATACAGGCGTATGTTCATACTGTTTTGGCCGTGGTGAAGTCGTAGACCCTGAGCTAATAGGGTTCTATGCGCACCATGGAATTAATGACCCCAGCGAAATATGGCGCAATCTTCCCCGCTTGCGTTATACAGGCATTATGACATGTTCTCGACTCTTAGATGATGACGCATTTAATAAGCACCGTCAGGAGCTAACGTTGTCTTACGTATACATCACTAAGAAAATTGAAAAGTACAAAGATAAAAAGGCGCAGGAAACTAAATCGGAAGCGTTAGACCGTTGCGTTTTAATTGATAGCGTAATAAGCGATAAGAACGGCCTAGTACCTAACAGTGTAATGTAATATGAAGTGCCCTTTTTGCTGCTTTTTCAAGTAGTAGTTAGGGCGCGACATCGTTCTCCTTTCCTCAGCTTCACTTAACTTTATTCTTTCGTATAGCCACTTTCTTCACCATTTGCAGTCTGATACGTTAACTCATAATTTTTGCCCCCTTAATAAATCACAGGTTTTAAATTTCTTCGTATTATATTTCGAGTGACATAACGAAGGGTTTCTTAACCATGAACGAATTATTATTATCTGCTGACGAAAAAGAGATTCGAGATCTACATAAGGCTATCGAAGATGGTAATAGCCTAGTCTGCCGTATAGCGAACCACAGCCCTGACTATAAGACAAAATCTTGGAATTATTATTTTCATATCACTGCCTCAGATGGCAAGGTCTATTATTGGCCAGAGACGTTTAAAGACTTTCAAGCGACAAGGGTTTTCGGTGATATAAAGAACGCTTTGGGTGATAGCGTATCAATAGATCACTCTGCTAATTTAAAGCTTAAGCACTTCTTTGAGCCTAAACGCACTAACGTGATTTCGTTTGATTTTGCTGCTCGTGCATAATGAACAGCTTTTAAATGCGCCATTGGTCAATGTGGCCAGACATACAAAAAAGGCACTTTATGTGCCTTTTTTATTGTTTACGACTTTGTAAATGATTAGACGAGCCTGTGCTTTTTAAGGTATTTTTCTAGCTCATGATGAGAGCCAAATGCCCCAAGCAACATTTTCTGTGCATGGCCCCGTGTTTCATTGTCCGGGCCGTTCTTGATGAGTTCATACCATGTTTTTACTAATACCGGTGGTACTTCTTTGCGCTGCTCGTTTTGTTTCACTACTTCTCCTGCTGCTTTAAATCTTCTTGCCTATCATCCCAGCCATCAAGCCATGACTCAGCTTCAAGTGAACCATCTTCGTATGGCGGGTCTGGATGTTCGATATTCTCATCGTATGCGTCATAGCCTTCTTGCCACGCCGCATGAACGTCATTAACCGGAAATTTGTCTTCTTTGTCACTCACAGGAATGATTTCTCCACTGATGATTGTATTTTAAAGCTGTCCAGTTACTTTAACGCAATTGTTTTTTTGACAAGCCCAATAAGACAATATTATTTAGCGGTTGTTTCATACTACGTTAGAGCTTGCCAAGCCTCTGCTGAATTTATAATTGCAGACTAGCGGCATATCTGAATCACTTTTACCGCTATCAACAAACACTCGATAGCGGTAAAATTTAGATTAGATATTATGGATGAATCGTCGGTATCCCAATCATTTATAATTCAGATGTTTCTATTTCTAATGTTTTCTGTCTTTCGATGATTGTGTCTATCATGGACTTCGCACCTTTGCTGAGCACATGCCTTTTGTTGTCAACCTTAAATGCAAACCCCCTTTTTTTAAGGAATGCTAATGCATCATTGCAGTCTTTTAATTTCAGACTTTTAAGTATAGATAGCGTTTCGTCGTCCTCAGTAATAGCATCTAAATCTGCATTAGTTATACCTTGAACTGGTAGGGTTAAGGTGTCGATTGCCTGACCTCTATTTGTCACAAATCGTGATATAATTGTCAGTATTGCCATGATTTTTAAGCTGGATTCATCAAAATCGTCCGTATCTGAATCCTGCTCCTGAGCTCTACTTAAATGATAATAATCTCCTTCAGTATCATGCTCCAGCAGATAACCCAGATGCCAATAAAGGTTTTTATAATGCGCTTCATTAACTGCTATTTCTCGATATTCTGGATATTCGATAAAGCTAGCATTGGCCTCACTATATATTTTCCTGTTAATAACGGAACCGTTGCTAAATAATTGATAGATAGATTGGGATAACGCCGTATTCGCGTCATTAAATGTGTTAGAAACTGTATTCATTGAAAACCAAGCCCTCATCTCTTTTCATTTGAAGTTAATAACCTGACGCGATATTCATATCTGTGTTTATCATTTTCGATAACATTGTATTCACTGGTGAGTTTTACAGAATAATCAGGTGATGTGTGTAATTTACTGCTTATCTCTAGTAAATCTGGAATGGAAAACTCTTCCCATTCCGCATTGAGCCTATCGTATGCGAACCTGATAAAGTCTTGTTCTAATGGCCATGTAAGGTTACTTATCCACGCGTTAAGTTTTAAAGTATGTCTAATTTTTTTGCTGGTGGTAGCGTCAATAGACTCTTCAAACAGATATCGCTCATCTGAGTCATTGAGTTGACTGGAATTTCTATGCGCTAATTCATTAAAAACAGTGTTTAGATATGAAGGACTTTTGTCTAGCTTACATGGTGAAATTCGACTAATTGATGTAAGTGATTTAGAAGCACCGAGTTCACGCAATTCCCTATAATTGATATATTTATTTCGCTTATTGTGACTTAGGGTAGTCTTGTAAGCGTTTCTTATTATTTCAAAAGCAGATTGAATTGCATTGTGCTCAACGATGGCATTTTTAGTTTTACGAAGGTAGACACTAATGTTATCTGAAACTTTTTTTATAGGCTCGAATAGTTCTAAGTACTGAATTTGGAAGCTGTTAATTATGCTTTGAGATTCCGTGTCGCCAAAACGGGAAAAAAGCTTAGCAAAACTTTCTAGCGTAAGGTAAATCCCATCCCCCTGTTCATACCGAGTGCTCTTGTTAAGGAATACCCTTAACGGTTCTACCTCGCGCCGGTAAAGCTTTGCTGCCTCTTGGTACATCTGCTGCGTCACAGTTATCGATGTACTTTTTTCTTCTTTTTGAAAGATTTCACCAGCCTGTTGAAGCTTACTTATATTTGCTTTGATATTACCTAAGAGCTCAGTAATTCGATGGTTAATTTCACCTAGCCAGTCTTGATAGTCTTCAGTACCCGGTGTAACAGAGATTTGTTGTGATTCTATTTCCTTTAATACGGCCCAAAGCGGTGTCATCGATGCCTTTAACGTAGTCTGCGTCATAGGGCGAAAAAGGCTTATTTTACAGAGTCTAAAAATCTCCATAACGCTACTGTTGAACCAAAGCTTAGTCGTGTTATCCGTGTGTTTCCTATCATTGATGATTTTGGCTTGAAGTAGGTTATTGACGTCAAATACGAGTGCAATCTCATTTCTTACATCCTTGCTAAAACTATGTTGATATTCAGCTACGATTCTGAAAAACGTCATTTCCGGTATCGCGTTACCGTGTACATCATCGCTAGCGCTAATGACACTGAACAGGACTTCACGATGTTTCAAAAGAAGCTGAATGGTTTCAACGGTACTAAATTGCTTTTGAATAGATACAGCCATTATATGTGCTCTAATAAGGAGCCTTGCTCTTTAACGATAAGGCGTTCCGTTCTGTCTAAGTCGATGGGATAACAGACATTGCGTCTCGATTTGCTATAGGGTTTTGATGTTTTTGCTTCGTCCATCACAAGGTGCTGAGTAAACTTTGCTATCAATTCCCCGCTTTTTCCATGAGTTGTCACTCCAATTAACCAATGACCCTTGTTGTTCAGTCCTTTCATAAGGTCAGGGAATTGCTCTTCACTTACACTTCCCACTTCATCCATAATAAGAGGAAACGCAATGTGACTCGTTTCACTCGATAGTTTTTGGATGAAGATATCGCAGAGATGCATATTAATGAGCATCTTGGTTGAATTTGACTGGTCTTTCTGGTCCCACGGTGCGTCAACTTTCTTCGTTTCATAGCGAGCTGCTTGGATAATATTGTCCATGCGGAGTTTACCGTCTTGCTGATTAATGGCGTCAGAATGTAAAAACTCCTTCAAGCGGGTATACCACGCCTCGGGCAACGTTGAGTCGCCAAGGTCATCGAACTCTATCCAGCTTTGAATAAGGTCTTCAAAATGCGCATTTAACGTAAGACTCAATCTTACCGCTTCGAGATCGTTTACTTTTGCATTAGCTAAATCGGAATTTATTCTTTGTAAGGTTAATGCAATCTTCTCTTTTGTTTTATTTAGCCTTTCAAGTCTACTTCTCACTAACGAATTATGTGTACTTGTGTCGTGAGATAAGATTTCTAGGTTTTTATCAAGCAACGAAAATTGGTCTGATAAGCTGGTAAAAGTGTTTTTAATTGCCTCGCCTGACTGTTTACCCTCAAGTAATCCATAAGTATCGTCTACAAGGCCTTCATACATCATGTTTTTCAATTCATCTTTAATGGTCGTTTTCGCATTCTCAGAGGCTTCAAGTGATTTAACCAGTGAGGTCATCTCTTCCTCTGTAGCCGCTTCGTATAAATTGTCGCCATTACTTGATTGATGTTCGGCTAACGCTTGTTTGAGGACGTCGAAACGCTCTATGTGCATAGCGTAGCGTTCTATAAGCGCGTCTAACTTCTGTATTACTTTCTGCTCTTTATCATGCTGCTTTTTGATGTCATTTGCTTCATCAAAAAACCTAGTCTGTATTTCAACGAGCAGAGCATGACTCTCTTCTAGTGTAAACAGTTCTGATGCTTTTAAACGTTCCTCTTCTTTTAGTTCAGCGGTCTGCTTATTGACGTATTCGTAATTTTCCAGTGCTGGTATATCGCTCTTGAGGGCGTCTATTTCTTTTTGCTTAATTTTTATTTTGTTCGTGATGTTTATTGTTTGTTCGCCACTCATGCCATTTAGATTATTCAACTCCCGCATATAGGCATTCAATTCAGCTTCTTTATCATCCAATTCTTTTTCAGGGGAGTTAGAGTCATATTGAGTTATCTTTTCAAACCATTCATCAAAAAACGCTAAGCGTGTCCCGGTTGCTTTGAACAATGAAGTAAATTGCAGTATTGAGGTTACTTCTTCGTCAAGAAGGGGTCTTCCGGGGTTCGCGTTGCCTAGAACAGGATTGATAGAAAGTAATACCTCCCATGCCTCTTTATCAATCTGATTGACTAGCTGAAAGGTCTCGTTTTCTATTTTACGCTTGAGTGTATCAATTTCCCCGTTCTTAGTATTTATAAACTCTTCAAGCTGAGCAATGCGCATGTTTCGTGCATTCTGATCAGTGTATTGCTCTAGCTCTATTTTTTTGTCCTCAAGGTCACCTTTTAACATGTCGAGAACTTCTGCTACGGACGTGTTTTTTGGGAATTCACTGCATATCAGTTCACACTTTTTGAGGTGTTCAGAATTACGAATAAGGTGTGTACTTATCTCTTTAAGTCTCTTTTTATGACTATAAATGTCGTTTTCAGCTTTTGTTACATCACGTTTATGGGAGTTAAGTTTCTCCTCCAGTTGTGCTCTTTTTTTGCCTAACTGGATATTCTCTTGTTCGAGGTCGCTTTTAACTTTAATTGTCGATAAAAATCGTTCAGCGAACCTAATTGCTGCATCTTTTTCTTCTAAGAGCCGTGCGTACTGGTTTTTTAGTGCCATAAATCGGGGCTCAGCAGCTTTCAGCTTATTCAGTTTTTCTTTTCGCAGCTTTAAGGCTTTTTGCTCATTGATTAATTCACCGATATCCATTTCCAGCTTTTCTTCATTCGTTAAGCTAGCCTCTATAGCGGCACTGGACATCAAACGCAAAGAGCTGCCATCTTGGTTAAATAGCATTTTAATGAGTGCTCTTATTGAGTTCACAGATTGGGCATCTATGTCTTTTATTGGAAAGATAACAAACGGGCAAAGATCCGGTCTTAATATGTCAACGTGATAAAGAGCCTCAGTCAGTTGCTCAACTTGATTTATTTGTTTCGTGCTGGATTGAATAGTCTTTAATAAACCTAAAATCCGGTCCCCTGCATTTTTCTCCGGGCGCTCTCCTGCGATGCCTTGTTTGTTCCAAAACAGGTGCTGAATATTCTCATAAGGCTCAGGACAAAATATTCGATTAAGACGGTAATTAGAACCTTGGGATATAATTTGACAATGTTGGCGGGTAGTTCCGTCCACCAGCTTATGCTCTACTTCAAGTACAAGCTTACTGTGTTGGGTTGGAAAGTAATGGTTCCAGATTTGATCTTTTGTATAGTAAGAAGATTCAGAGTTAGATGAGCCAGAAAGGAATCCAAACTTTTTATCAGCATGATTAACGTTAATGTCCGGCAGGAAGAAAAAACGAACGGCATTTACCACACTTGATTTGCCTAAGTTTCCTGTCCCTAGTAAAACCAAATTACCATTAAGAGGAACCTCTACATACGCAAACCCTGCTGAATCTATAGCGATTATTCTTTTCAGATTTATCGAAAATGGACATGTACTCATAATTTCCCTCGAATAATAACTTCTTGTTCTAGTACGCCCATACCTTTTGTCAGTAGGGCAATCATAGGTGTGAAACCGTGTTTTTGAGCCTTTTCAAGGGCTTTAATATAATGGACATCCAGTTTTGGCCTGCGACACTGTGAGCTGTAATCTTCTAGATTGTCAGGCATGACGAACGTAATCTTTTCACCGAGTGTTTTAGATAATGTTTCGTAGATTTCGATACCTGCCAAATCGTAATCTGGACAGTACAATAGATGCTTGAATTTAGTTAAAAATGAGACTGTTAGCGGGTGGGTAACTGCATTTCCCGCAGACCATATCACCAGCTTATGATTAGTGTCTGTAATGCCTAAATTGGCTAAAAACACAGAGCTTTGCGTGTAGCATTCACTGTTTTCAATTAAAATTGCTGTCTTTTCTTTCCAATCACCATTAACGTCTTCATTTCTGCTTTCATACGAGCACTTGATTACAAAATCAGGACTATTTACTTTGCCATGCTTGGCGATGAGATAGGTAGCCGATGTACTGTGAAGGTGGGAGTCACCTAATCGCGTTGAAGCATCTACCCTTGATTTGCTTGGTGCAAACCGATGCATCCAGTTTTCAAATAGTTCTGTATTTGAGATGCTGACGATGTACTTGCCTGATTTCAAATGGCTTAATTGCCCAATATCTTCTAATTTGAGGCCCTCATTCTGAAGCAATTTTTTTAAACGGTGTGCATTGATAGATCGGCCATTTTTCACCGCATTCAAATATTGATAAATGTTCACTGCGTATCACTCTTAAACATGTTCATAAATTCGTTGTTTGAGCATGCTAAGTAATGTTTGAGGCTTGATGCGAAAACTACCAGCTCTTGACATCTTAGGGTTGTAAGGCTCGTAACCATAAACTTCAAACCCTGCTACAGATAATATCTCCATAAACGCTTGCATCGCATCGACGTTGTGATGCTGCCATGAAACCCTATCCATAGACGCACGGTTATCAAGTGAGTTAATCGACACTCTGAGACTATCGGCAATTTCGTATAGTGACTTTTTAGTCGGCAAACCTTTTCTAATAGACACTTTCATTAAGTCATCTCCTTAACTTTATTCAAATGATTCGAAATCAGCATTGCTTTGAACATCTATCCATTTTGGAGGCTTGCCTAGAAATTTGGTTAGAGATGCCTTCGCTGCTCCGATGGATTTAAAATAACGCGGATAATAGCCATCTAAGTTATGTGTGCCATTATTGCGATATGCAGGCTCCACATGCAGTTTGAATTTGTCTCCAAATGGGGTGATATAGAAAACATCTCGATCACCATAAGATGTTTTAAGACCTCTAAAACCCATGAATATGTCTCTTTTATTTTTGATATGGATAGGTTGGCTAATTGAACTGAACTGTTCAATAGTCGATTAATCCTAAGTTTATTAAACCATTCCCTGTATTAAGGATTCACGCTGGTCAGGATACTCTTGGATGTTGGCTTTAATATCATCATTCGTCATCCACAGCCAGTTTACTTGCTCACCATCCTCATAGATTGCAAATTTGGCATGCCCTTTGTCACGCATTGCTCGATGCGGCACCACATTGATAAGTTTGAATTCAATCTTACTGGCCATTCTGATTAATCCTTAGATAGAAGTATTGCTAATGACGCAGGGCCATGTGGCCACCTTTTATAGATTATTTTGACGCTCTCTAATGCCTTCACGAAGTGCGTTAATTAACTCTTCTGCGCTGATACCTTGGCCAGAGATAAGACCAAGTACTTCAAGTAGCTCAGAATCGGCACTTTTAGAATTCACGGCAGAAATAACAACATCAGCCACCAGCGGGGCCAGTTGATTACGTGCGGTGTTCATGGTTCTAATTACTTTAGCTAGGTTAGCATTGCTGTTTTGTTGGGTATCTGACATGTCATTCGCCTATGTTGAATTGATTTGTACAATTAATACTAACCTACTTATCAGTCGTGCAACCCCTAACAAAAGCGTCTGATATAAACGTGAAGAACCGTTGTTAGAAGTATTTTTTTGGGAGGATGCCTCGCCAGATAGGCAAGGCATATTGTTACTCGATGACTGACAGGCTCGTTTTGAGTTCTTCAGGCATGCTTTCACCATATACAGGATAAAAAGACTTGTCTACGAGGTTGAAGAAGCCGTCGAATTTGCTGACGCTATCAGCACTGACATCTCCAGATGCTATAGAGTTTTGCCAGTCTTCAAAAACAGACTTATCCCGACTGACCACATACCCGCACGCGCCCAAAGGCAATAGGGTATCTTTTCTCGTTTTGATGGTAGTCATGCATCCCGGCCCGATAAATATCGTATATTTGCCTTTTTGCACATACTTAATAATGGATTGAACCGCGAGATTTGCCACATCTGCTATGGCACTAACGGTTCCTTGAACCATGTTAGCAGTAAAGGCGCCAGCCGCACTTGCTGTCCCAACATATTCATTGCCAGATGCATCTCTATAGCGCGGTATGTAATCAAACGCATTGTATTGTTTGGTGTCGAGGGGTTTTATTGATGTGTTATGTACCTTGTACTGCTTTACGATGCTATATGTCGACACCATAGCGGGTTGGCAATAATAGGTTTCGCCGTCAATCACCTCTTCTCTTAATGGCATCATCATCCATGGACGATGTTCCTGTGGGATAAATCTTCTTACGATTTCCCCTAACAACGTTTGATAAGGGAAGATATCTTCAATTAATTGAGCGCTGATTGAGGCTTGAGCCAGTGTGGATTTAACAACATCCCATTCCTCATCACGAATAGCAGCCAGCAAAAGCAGTAACTGTCCTTCAAGTCGACTTTCGAAGGGATAGTCCTCTGGTAGCTGTTTAACCTTTTCTATTGCTTCATCCACCTTCCCTTCGGTAAACAGCTCAAAGATCTCAATAGCCATAGGGGTCATATAGTCATGGTCCCTATCTAGGTGTTGTAGGATCTCTAAATTACGATCAAGCGTCTCCATTCGAAATGGATTGCGAAATCCATGTTCCAACAGCGATTCAGTAACAAGTTCGCCCTTCGTTGCATTTCTGGTTTTATTGAGTTTTTTGTTAAGGTGTTTGACAAGATGAAGGTAATAAGGTGCCCCCTCATCTTTAAATACCGTGGTAAAAATGGCCATGTAAGCCAAAGCTGCCCTGTCACTATCCATTTTGGGGTCTTTGGATTTTGCACGGGATGACAGGTGCTCACAAAGCTCGTTGATGGTTAAACTCATCGATTCCCCCCTTAGAAAAATTTAAAATAGACAAACAACACAACGGCAATCACGCCACCCGCTTGCAGTGCGAGGATGATGCGTTCGTTTTTCTTGACTCTAGGAATGTGCTCTCTTGCAAGCTCCCCCCTATAACGCTCAAGGCTTTCTTTACGTTGCATGTATTTTTCAGCGCGTGCTTCATAACTGCGCATGATTGTCTGGGTTTTATTATTGCTATCAACAAAGCCACTTAGCTTTGCTTCAGCTTTCTCATCTACCATGATTCAACTCCTTAGGTGCCAGATGCTTTTCAACTTATAAGTGATTCAATCTAATTAGTAAACCGCTGCGTTCATCACCGAGGTGAACATGCTGGTGGCCTCACTAGATTTTACGTAGCGTCACGTTGTTTTGCAGCAACAATAAAATCTGCCCCCTTAAAACTCTGTAAATACGCCCTATTGTGAAACTTATTGGCCATCCACAGTTATAACGACGCTTCACATTTAACATAATAAATGCAATGAATTTCCAATTTTCTGCTAATACCGATTAAGTCACCATTGATTATCGGAGTTTACTGATTCAACTAGAACCGGTTTCGCATCCTTGTCTTTGGCTGGATAGAAAATAGGTACCCCAATAAACGTGACGACGTAATTCACTTTCCGATCATAATCATCTGCCGTAGAGGCTCGATAAGACACATGTGTTTGACGCTCTTTACACATGATCAGGAAAGGGTCATTTCTTGGGTATAAATAAAAACCGCTTTGATTCTCACCCAGTTCCCAAGCAACCTTGTAGTAATCTTTTTGCCGAGGGGCTTTAAAATGTTGTTCGAAGACTTCAACGATATTGAATGGGCTAAGCAGGTCACCACTGGCATTATCTTGATAAACGCAGGTGCCTTTTGGTGTCCAAGTAACAAGAATATTGTGAAATTTGTTGGCTAAGCGAATGGTGTTTTTGGCCACCGTTTTTTTGCCCATGAAATAGAGCATTTCATATATAGGGATTTTGGTAAAAAAAGGAGCAAAGGTACTGTTCTCCCCCTTAAGGCGGGTCAGTAAACCTTTCTTTTTATCAAAACTGGCGAGCATCTGAGTGTTAAAAGTCTTTACTAAGTCTATGGTGTACCCGTGTGTAAAACCGATTTCAGGAGTAGTTGGTTTTACCCCTCCACCCCGCAACGATTTAAGAATCTTCCTATCGCCAATATTTGCACACACAACGTTACCGATTAGATCATCGAAGGTCTCGTTGTGGGCGATGTAATATTCACATAGCAGCTGGTGGATTGATTGGTTTGAGGCATGAGTAAAAGAGCATGGGTACTTCTTTGGCTTAAAATCTCGTTTTGGGAAGATGGGGTGAAGACGCATGCCTGATTTAAGGGTAAAGATATACCCCTTATGTCCGTCTTCGGTTATTTGCTCAATGTGTGTAATTTGATGAAGATTATCGTTGGCCCGTTGCGTAATAATTGCTAAATCACTGTCCATAGATTCTCGTATATATGCACTCTTATTATGGCCGGGGAATTTATCACAACGCACTTATCTAGACCACGGGGCAATTAAAAGCCCTTAATTTAGGACAACCTAACAATAGAGGGTGATAAAGACAATGAACAGCTAACCCTCTCTATATTGAATCTTGTTCTTTTGTTCCCCCCAGGATTTTTCTTCGATTTTTGTTTCCCCCTGCTCTTCTTTTGAATTGCCTGACCTGTTCTTCTGGGATGTTTCGGACAGCTGCTTTGGCGAGCCTGCGCCCGTGGTAATAAGACGGAAAAAAACGGAAAAAGAAAAAATAAGAAACAAACGTGTGAGGGGGTCCGGCAGGAAAGCTGATGTTTAATGTCCCTCAAATGGGGCTACGAAGTGCCCTTATAGTGTGTCAGGGGTACTTGTTAGGTTGTCCTATTTCTTTAGGAGGTTGGGGTGCGGTGCTGGGTAAAGGGTGCTTTGTTAGGTTGTCCTAATTTGGGTGGGCTTGCCCCACCTCAATCCACAGTATTATCATGGGTATCGAGTAACGGCCCCTTTGATGTGGCCATAATCCCAAGGAACAAAAATGAACACGACGTCTACTCAGCCTGCACTTAGTGATGAGAATATTAGCGTTGAGCGCGTTCTTGATGATGCGATTGAACTTCGTATTCAACACGGGGCCGACCAATGCACAGGTACATTGAATAAATCAGATGTTGTCGCCCTCGCTAAAAAACTTGACCTTAATGCCGATGACTTAATTGCTGATGAGGAAGATAGCGCTATGGACGCAATACGTTTTTTTGCTGTTGGCGTCATGTGCTGCCTCATATTCGGTGGCCTTGTCGGTATCTTCAGTAACTAACACGATTGTATAAACGCATGTAACCCTGCTATCTTGTCGTGGCAGTGTTATTTTGTTTTAACTCACACATTGGAAAGGACGCCATGAAACACGTTGCCCTTATTGCCCCTCTTCTACTAGTACTTACCGGTTGCTTTGGCCCCAAAACGCTCGATACCACCTCACAAGAAACCATTAAGCATTCAGAGCAAGCCATTACCGCCGACATGACACAGCCGGATAAGAATGAATTCACCAAAGCCTTGATGTACTACTCTGTAGGAGGACAAAAGGGCATTGCCTCTATGGTTGGCGCATTTGCTAGTAAGAATGAAGGCGCTAGCCCCGAAACGCTAATGACCATTAACATCCAGTCGCTCGATGGACTGACCGGGCAGGAAGTGCTTGAAAAATACCGCGCTGCGCTGGCAAAAGATAAAGAACTTAGGGAGCGTGAACGCGCCGAAAGAGAAGCGAAGCAGGCCAAAGCTCGCGAGGAAAGAGAAACAGTTCGTCAATTAAGTGAAGAAGCAAAAGCCCTGCTAGAAAGCAAACGCTTTGAAGAAGCCCTTGCTACGTATCACGCGTTAAGTGAAATCGAATCGGCCAAAGAGTTGGCCATGGACGGGATAGCAGATACTCGAACGGCGCTTAAAGCGTTTACCGAGAAAATGGAATACATGGACAAAGTGGCAATAACGGAGTTTGAAGCAAAACGTATCGATACCTATGCGGATAAAAACGTGCCAGCCATTCGCGTAACGCTAAAAAACAACGGCGATCGTTCGTTGGATAAAGTAAAAGTGATCGTCTATTTCCAAAATAAAAATGGCGACACCATCTTTGAGGAAAGTTTTCACCCTGTTCTCGTTAGTCGCTTTTCCACACTCAATAATAAGCCACTAAAGGCAGGTTACGTCTTTGAAATGGAAGAGGGCCGTTATTTCACTGTGAAGTCTAAGCTTTCAGAGTGGGACGAGAGTAAGGCAGTTATAAAAATTGTCGATTTGGAATTTTCTGCTTAACACAAGGGCGCTTCATGTATTACCGACAACATTTAACATGCGCTATCTCACTACTTTTACTTGTAGGCTCATTAACAGCCTGCTCTGAACCTAAGCGTGAATTTATAAGCAGTGACTTTACAAATGCAACTCGCTTTTTCTGTCAAAAACCCAATTTTACGTCTAGCCCTCTTCAAGGCAATTCTTATGTACTTTACTACGATCAAGAAACGCAGCTGGGCAACATCGGACAATTCGTTTACATGGGTGATTATGAATGGGCAGAGGATGTAGAAGAGGCTAATCCTTATAACACTGAAAGCGTTGTTCTTACGGACGATGAACTTATGCTCTTCCTGAATCATGGGAGCGAGGATAAAACCCTCCATGTCCTTGTAAACAGAAAAACCCTCGATGTGATGTTTGATTACAAACCCATGGCTTGTGAGAAAGTCGATGTACAAAACATGGATGACATTAAAGCCCGACTGGCCCGTGAACACCGTGAATACAAAGCCACCAGCAATCGGGAAAACAAAATATAGCTACGTCATACACTACTCTGGCACGCTATTAAGACGCGATATTATATCGCTTAATGGGGTTGCCACCTGCAAATGGATATTATTATGAATATGAAATTTGCACAGTGTTGTGCGCTCTCATTCTATCTGGAGTATTACTATGACTAAATCTATCCCTGTAAAAAAAGCAGCGCTTATCGGTTGTGTTTCATTTGGTGCTATGGCCGCAGCTATCGCCACTGAGGCATTAAGTGACATGAATGCCCTTGTTGCCGGTGTCGCTGTTTTCTTTGTTATGTTATTCATGAACGAACGTAAAGGTGCTGATGTCGCCATTGAGGAATAATGTTCTCGATTATTGATAGGAAAAATGCAGACCGCACGTCGTCAGGAATATCGTTAGATAGTCTGGGCGATAAAGGTTTTTTACGCGGTCTGCACGGGCATTGGGATATACTTTGTCACTGCTGTCGCCCTCCTATCAAAATGGTCGTGAAACACCGCCGCGATACTGATACTTACTTTCTTTCCTCTTTCCCTGATTCTCCACTACATAATTCCGACTGCCCCCTATTTCGTCAACGAAGGACACTGCTTCCTGATGTGTTCGTTCCTTTAAATGGCGTTACCTTTTTAGGGAACGATAAAGCGATGTCTTCAAAAGACAAAGGTGAAGACTTGTCCATGAAAGACACTGAAGGTAAAGCGCCGTCTCTGGAAGACAATGGTAAACCTGAGTCTATAAAAGACACTGCTTCTAAGCCTTCATTAAACAATTACCGCCAACACCGGGTTAAAGTCGTTGCGCCGTCTATGATGGAATCGCTACTCATTACATTGACGTACAACAGCTTCGCCCACATTCACTTCGGCCGATTTGTCACAGTGAAGGATTTTGCAGAGAAGATAAAGAGCGCTGAGTCCAATGCTTCGGTTACGCTTCCGAACGGCTTACCCGTTACAAAAGGTCTTTTCTTTGGGGAGAACGGACTTTTAATTGCTAAAAAACACGCTAAACGCCATGGGGCTGCATTGTGGATACGAATGGCCTCTTCTGTTTGTGAACAGGCACAGGGATTGATGGTTAATGATAAGAAGCTCTCAACTGAGCATGTTGAATGGCCGCATCACCCACCTTCAGATGCTTGGTTAATCATGTCGTTGATTGACGCTACAGGTGCCATTAATACAACACTGGTTTACCCAGTATGCGACACCCGTCATGTCATACCATTTCAACGAAACGAACAACATAGTTTAGTGACTGCGTTATCACCGTTTCTTTATGGCATGAACAACAACAAAGACTATCGGTTCTACATATCCACGCCTTTACATAGCACCCTGCACGAAGATAAGCACGTCGTGGCAGATATGCTTGTCACGAGAAAGAATAAACAGACAGGCGAACTTAAGCGATTGGTTCTTGGCCAAAGTAATTTAGATACGCTTGAAGCGGCCTATGACGCCAGCGCACACTTCACAAAAGATATTCTGATGAATCCAGAAATAATTAAAGAATTATTGAAAGAATAACAACGCCAGCTAATAAACTGGCGTAAGCATGGTTACTTAGCGGTATGCGCCACGAGAAGAATATTATTAAAGTGTTGAAGGGTCTCTTGCTTAAAAGTTTTCACAAAATCACCTACCTCAATGCTATCTGGATCGAACAAAGGCATATCTATAGGTTCACCAGACAACTTTAACACCACGTTCTTTAGCGTCTCATTGCGCTTCAACAGGTCGATGTTTTCCTTATCTAAACTCAAACGAATTAATTTAAGACGTGCTGCGTGCATAACATCCAGTTCGTCGGTACCTTCAACTTTTTCTTTTAATGTGAGGATTTCTTTGTAAAACGAATTAGCCTGCATTGCGCTCACCTCCCTTTTTGATACGTGACACTATTGGGTGACAAAGTACCAAGAACAACGGCATCAAATAGTCGGCCACAGTAACCGGTTTTTGTTCCATACTCACCATGCCCACTATTGCCAACGTTGAAATTAGTACGAAACCCAAACTGGCGAACAATACCCTTTTTTTCTTTGATAGACTTGTCTCAAAAGCCACAGTAGTCATATAAGAGACTAATGCCACAATTCCAAGTATGATTAATCCAATATATGAGTCCGTCAACTTAGTTACGAGCAAACATATCATCACAAACAGATACAACCCTAAAAGCATGTTTTCTCTCCGATAATGCTGACACCAATAGTTTGATGCAATCCATTGAATTTAGTGTATACGAGCTTTCGACACTGGTCCGATTATTAACGCATTGTATTTTCCTTCTTAATGAGGCACTGTGCCGTCATAAACTTGTGCTACAATAAAATGTGTTGTATCACGTTTAGAGTAGGGTATGAAGAAAACCGCAAATAATTTGGAATTGCTGGATATTTATAAACGTATCAAACAAGCCGCTGATGATTTGACTAGTTACATACACGGCCTACCCAGTTCCGACATCAAGATAGCCGCTATAAAATTGCCTGTAGATGGAAAAGATTACAGGGTGCTCGATGATACAGAATTAAAGCAAGCCATTGATATCTACAGTCAGTTTAGTGCCAAATTGGACCAAGACCCATCACGGCCACTGCGGTTACCGGGTGTCATACAAATAGCCACAGCACATCAGCTGCCGGTGTCGGATTTAGTCGCGAATATTAATGCTGAGAAAGAACGTTTCGAGGCACTTTATATTAAGATGACAAAAGACCTAGATGCGCGGAAGCGAGCAAAAAGAGTTCATGATGCATTAGGTTCGACTTCATACATCACATTGCAAATCACACGAAAAATAAAATGCATTCACGACGAGCTGATCTATATGGGCATTTCATACCATAGAAAGCCAAGTATAGTCTCACTTACAAAATCGGAAGTACTTAATCGTTTAGGGACATATAAGGATAGACTAATGTCTAATGTTCCCATAGTGGAGTCAAACCGTATTGTAAAAGAAGCTATTGAGCGCGTTGAATTGATGGATGAAAAAAAATATCAATTCCGTCACACGAAAGGGTCATATTATCGCCCAATGCTAAACGTAAAGTTTTCAGACGAGCGTGTTAAACAGCCGAGTGCAAGTTTGCCTGTAATTTATTTTACTGATGAATTCATCAAGGTGAATTTACCACGCAAGCAAGATAATACTAAACGTCGAAGGGACCGGCAATTCAACCCTGAATTTCCAGATCTTGATTTTGCCAACATTCACATCCGAAAGGTTGATGATAAAAAAACGATTAGGGAGGATTAACGAACGTGTCATTAGCTTCTATAACAAAAGATACTTTATTTCATGCACTTGAGCCGTATAGCGACCTTTTAGGTAAAGTGTATGATGAGTTGAACTTGAAGAGCGACAGCACAAACAGTAAAGAATTATTTGCTAATGCAGAAGAAATTAACAAGCTTGTTGAGTTAGTTACGGTTGAATCTGAAAAACCGCTCCTCCCCTTCGTTCTTGGGTGGAATTACTCTACCTCGCGTGCCAGTGAAATGTTCCTTGCGATGTCGACCGCATCGAGCGTATATGAGGCACTTAATATTCTTAACACCTACTACCAATCTTACAGCCTGTTTGGTGAGCGCGTATTCATCGAAAGTAGTGACAAGCTAAGTTTGAAAATTGACTTTCCATGGCCCCTATCTGAAAACAAATCACTACAGAAAATGGCGTGCTGCCGTATACAGCGCTTGCTTTATGATGTGTTTAGCCATCAGTTCATGCCGATAGAGGCTACTGATTTTTCATTTGCTGGAGAAATGTCTACGTTCTTCAAGATATCTCCAAAGATTGTTACCGACATTAACGGCATTATTTTTTATTACTCGACGTCTTGTTTTAGCCTTAAAACACCCTCGCCTGACACAACAGCATTCAATCACTTTAAAGAGAAATTAAAGCGCAACAGAATGGCGGTTCTTGTACCGGAAAGTGACGACCCCATACTCGCAACCAATAAGTTGTTTAATTTATTGGGGCCCGAAAAGTGGAAAAAGGAAAGTTTTGCCGAAGAACTGGGCACTAGCGTTCGACACTACGAACGGGCGCTTCAAAAGAATAACACCTCATTCAATGTTTTATTGAAAAGAAGGATTCAAGAAGTCGCGACTAATGGAATCATTGCGGGTGAGAGTATTGATTTCATCGGAATAAAACTGGGTTATTCAGAGCGAAAATCTTTTGAACGCGCATTTAAGAAAATTACGGGGCTCACTCCAGCTCAGTACAGGGAACTCGTGTTCAAGATTCGCTTTCAATCGATAAAGAATAACATCCTCAACAATGAGCGTGTCCCTTTATTCTCAAGCACAACATCACAACTCGTTTCATACTCGCAATCAGAACATCGTTCTATTGAAGAGATATGCAAAATTATCGAACCTGAGCCGGTACTCGTGGCAAAAATCATGTCCTACGCATCATCGGCCTTTTACGCTAACTTCCAAGTGAAAAACCTCAAGGAAGCAATCACTAAGTGCTTAGGTATTGAAAGTGTACTATCCCTCTCGATGAGCATCATGACTAACCTTGGACGTTCTGCATACGGATTCTCCGTGTTTTCACCGGCATCTGTATGGTCTCAAATACTCATCACATCTGAAATTGTATTGCTACTCAAAAAGTCATTCCCTACGCAATCTATTGATTGGAATGGCATCTATTTCACTTCTCTATTTAAAGATGTAGGGTTAGTTTATCTTCTTGATTCGAACGAAAATGAGATTACATCTCGCTTCGAAAGTGAGTGCATAGAACGAAGTACATTTACTGAAATGAATGACCAAATTCGCGAAAGTTTCGGTGTATCACCCTACTCCCTCAGCACGCTTATTCTTGTTAGATGGGGCTCTGATATTAACATTCGAAACATGATCACCAATCTTGATGAAGATAGTTCTACATTAGAGCTGGAAGAAAGTGCAATTTTAGCCTTCGCAGAACGATTTGCTCTGCATATTCGCACGAAAGATATAAACGGATTAAACAATGATGTAAAAGAGGTCACCAGCTTCATGAGAGACAGAGATGTAAAAGGAATGATTGATACCTCTAAAATAGATGACATCGCCTCTAAAATACACTCTAGAGCGACTTATTTGTTCAGTTAGTAAACCCTACTTAAAGTGGTTGATACCTAAACTCAACCACTTTTTCTACATCTTTTTTATGCACTTATTATCTATACATCACGCCTCATTCAGACCCAAGCTAACACAGTTTAAAGTTTGATATAAATTCACATACTTTCCATATTTTTCAACGTGGTATAGTTACTAACGAGTTATTCGTTTAGCAAAGGAATGCATTGCACAACAATAGGCGCCTTTGCTACTGACTTGTAGTATTTTAAATGGATTAAAAATGAAAAAAACTCTTCTAGTAATATCTTCCCTTTTATTAAGTGGCGTCAATGCGAAAGAAATTGAAAACCCACATGACGACTACATTCTTAATGCGCCAGATTATTTAGCAACCATCCCTACCGAATTCAGCAGCGAATTTGCAAAGATGATGGGAGCGGTTTTTCGTGCTGAATCCGCTTATCAATATAACAATGATGTCACCAAACCCTTGAAATATATCGACTTTTCTCGATTGGAAGATGTACCCGAATTGGTTCAGGTCGGAGTTGGTGAATCCTTTCCCAAACCTGAAGAATATATGGATTTATTGAAAGGTTACAATGACGGCAATGCTTTTGAACAACGCCGCCTCAAAAGCCAAATCAACGAAGTATTTGATAAAGTCGATACACCTGATCCGTTTGGAATGCTTAGCGGTAATACTGCCCTGTTTAAGGTGAGAGTTACCGGTAGCTATCCATTCGATTTTGACAATATGAGCAAAACGCTTGTATTACCCTCAGAGGTCTGTTCTGACAGTATGGGCCTCGGTGGAGATGATTTTGTGACTACTCGCTTAGCCATCAACCCTTTTGGGCAAACTCAGGGGAACGACTGCTTGGTTGAAGTTAAATTCACTGATGAGAGTGTTGCTGAAAAGTTTGAAGATACCGTAAAAAACAATCAAATATCAGCTTTCATTAAAGCTGACTATGTTGGCTATGGTACTTTTAATAATCGCTATGCCATTGGGAACGAGCTGGTTTTTGTAAAAAAGGACATTAAAGAAGAAAACACGTATAAGGTTGACAGGTACGCTGCAAGCCGTAATGCGGGTAAGACTATCACCCAAAGATTGTTTTCCTACGAATACCTTACCAGTGTAAAACCGCTTCAAACGCCGATTAATAGCAAAAACCTGATGGCAACTATGCCTTCCTATACATTATCTGACTATTCCAATAAATTCGCGCATTTTGAAGCATTCTTAGACTTTGTTAGCAAAGGTAACGTAACGATTGGTAACCAAAATACTAGCTTTAGAATTGATGAATCAGGTGATATTGAACTTGCTGTGTTTCGTCGTGACAGCAGAGGCATTGAAGGGGCGTTAGGTAAGTATCGCGTTGTGGTTGCCGGTGACAGAACGTTTGCCGTGTTAACATCACAATACCAAGCAGGTTCGCGCCTTCCAAGAATAATCATTCCTGACCGTGTGTCTCAAAGGGAACTAGTATTGTATGATTTGGAACGAACTAATGATTACTCTATTAGAACTAGTCGTTGGAACCCTGATGATTTAGCATCTATATTGACGGAAATGGGCTATTCAGAAGACAAGTTGAAGGCTGTAGATACAGGCTTCCCATATGATGCTGTAAAGCCTATTGGGGCCAATTGATAGGATAGCGTAGTTTTTCTCCACTGCCGCTCCTCTTGTTTGGACGGCAGTGGATGCATATTTACTACTAGCTTTGTTTAACCATGCTTAGGAATTTATCTGATAGCATTGGCTTAAAGAAGTAAAAACCCTGAAAAGACTCTATTCCCAGAGATTGAAGGGCTTTTAACTCATGCTCATTTTCAACGCCTTCTGTAACTACGTGCATGCCCAAGCTTTTTCCAATGCTGTCAATTGCCCTAACTAATTTCATGTTCTTTTCGTTTCTGTGAATATCCGTCACGAATGAACGGTCAATCTTGATGGTGCTGACTTTTAATCTCGACAGTTGCTTAAGCGAAGAGTAACCGGTACCGAAGTCATCCATTGCTACTCGGAACCCCATTTTATCCAGCTCATTAATGAACCTAAACATCTCATCATTGTCACTGAATACACTTTCAGTGATTTCCCACTGAATATGGTGGTTCTCGATATTCTGCTTTTTAATTAACTCTATTGCATCATCTATGAACTTTGAGTTGGCCACTTGCCGTGTAGTCAGGTTGATTGAAAAATAAAACTGGTCGTTGAGCTTACCAGCTTTACTCATTTGAGCCAGCACCCCCGCTGATTTCTCGATAACACGCAATGCTATTTTGTCTATTAGGCCAGAACGCTCTGCCACTGGGATAAACGATGAGGGGGAAATCACCTCGCCATCTATGCGCATTCTTGAGAGTACTTCTGCGGCTTCCATCGTCTTTGTAGTCGTATTCACAATGGGCTGTAAATGTGTCTCTATTGAGTCTTCCTCCAGCGCTCTGATAATCATGTCTTCGATAATGGCCGACTTGTGTTTAGAAGTCTCTTGTATATCGTCTACCGTAGAAATGGCGCTTCTCACTGACACACCACGCTTTGAGATCTTTTCAAGCGCTAAATACGCCTCCTCGCCAACATCCATTTCAATTGGAACAACCACATACCCAATGTTGGAGACAATATTAACGACTTTCCCATCCAACTCGATGGGCTCTTTTATAAGCTCACCCATCATAGTCAGGTGCTTGTTGACTTCATTTACTTCCATGCCAACAGGCATCCAAACTAAAAAATTGGCCGATTCTGTAACACCGATATTTGCCGTTTCTTTCGTGTCTTTTTGTTTTAGCAGATAGTTCCTAAGACGCTTGTACATCTCAAGAATAATCTTATCCCCGTTTTCATACCCATAGGCTTCATTCACCTTATGGAAATCCACCGGGTTGAACATGGCAACAACAGATATCTCATCCTCGGCATCTGACGCTTTAATAGCACTGTTAATACGCTTGATTGCATTCTTCCTAGAAATACGCCCTGTATCAGGGTCGATATCTCCTTGGTTTGCACGCTTTTTAGCTATAAGGGCATTTGCCTTGGTGGAAATCGCTATGTAGCTTTCCACTAAGCTATCTTCTTGCTGTTTTTTAAGAAAACGCCTAAGCAATAGGTTCGTTCCCAAACCCAGTGCAAAGGATGAAGCTGCGTATACTATTGCGTCCATTTTCTACTCTTAAAATTGATACGTCATACCGAGTCGCGCCGAGTTTTGAATTTCGCCACCAACGACTTGTAAAGTGAGGCCAAAGTTTTCACCAAGAAAGTATGTCGCTCTAAATTCGCCTTCGATAAAAGTATCTTCAACCTCTGCATCATTGATTGATACGCTACCATCAAAACGCCAATCACCCACAAAACTATGGTAACCAACACCCAAACCAACAATCCCACGAGTTTCATCATATCCGTTGCCTGATAGGTCATCATGCGTATAAGAGAGTTCGATACCAATGTCGGTATATGGGTTATATGACCACACCTTTTCGATACTGGCGCCAATGCGCGTGCCATCGGCCTCAAGGTCGTCATCATCAACCTTGGTGTAATGGCCCGTCAGTATTACATCGCGGAGCATTTGGTAACGATAGTCAGCATAGAAGCCTTCTCCATCGTAGAACGTGGTTTTGGTATACCCGTAACCAAGATCAAAACGGGTATCAACCGGTGTCGCTTTTGCTGCAACGCCACCTGCAAACATTAATGCCGATAACAGCAATGCAGCTTTTTTAATTTTGAAGTTCTTCATCACTTTACTCACTCAATAGACGGGTTAAACGGATATATCGCTCTGGTAAGGTTTCTCTATCCACCTCTTGAGCATCAGTGAAATCGATAACACGGGCACCCAGCCCACCTGCTTTCGGGGTCGACGTCCAAAATCGGCCGTTCGGTGTATCTGGGAAAACAGTCAGGTCGATACTCGGCGCTACACAAGCATATTCGACAATAGCCGATAGCTCTTTAATGTTTGGAAGACGCCAGCGCTCGGCCCCTTCTAAGTTATTGTCTGTATTGAACTGCTCAGCCGCTTGCAATGCTTCTTGCCATGTAGCGAACGTTGTAGGCACACCAGAGCAACCAGCTTCAGTAGCTGTCTGGCCTAACGAGCACTTTTGCCAAAGCAAACCGTTTCGCACATCGGATACAGTGCCATCATCGTTTTGAATAAACAGATCAGGGTTCATAGTTGCACGCACTGTATCGTAGGTGCAGTCTTGTGCTGATGCTGAAAATGCAGTCATCAGCATTAATGCAGTTACCGTTCTTTTAAACATTACTCAGAGCCTCCTCGAACGCCGCGAATGTAACCAGTACGATTTTTAAGGCACAAAGCCGTATCGCCGGTCTCGGTATTGACACACCAGACCGAACCATCATTCTCAGTGCTTGGCGTGCTAGTGAAATAAAATGGGCGGGTGATAGGTGATTGAACTTCAGCATTGCTTTGATTGCTGAACACTTGATTGCCTTTTTCAATGGCCGCATCGCGAGGGAACATTGAAGGAATGACAGAAACCTCTTCGCCATTAATAGCTGTCTGGGTCTCATACACTACGACACTCTTCATTTCGTTGAGTGTTGGCAAACGCCAGTCAGTAAAACCACACAATGAAGCACGTTGCATTTCACGAAGATAATCACTTGTGTTGCAATACACTTGACCCCGACCATCGCCTAAACCTTGCGAAAAACGACTTCCATCACTGGACAAATCTGATGATTGATATGCACACGATTTTGAGATTGGAAGATTACCTAAAAGTACTTCACCCCTAGCTCCTTCTACACCAGCGTTATTTTCTTCATCACGACTAAACCAGAAATACTGGTAGTTGGCGCTACGCCAGAAGCTATGCTCTTGCCCGAAAGTGGAATCGTATCTGTTAACCCCTTCGCCATAAGCATTCCTAATGTTATCGTCACCCGATATTAAATCCACATGCTGCTCTTGTTTGATTTCCCATGTCAGGTTAGTGGTTCTATCACGGACACAGACAGCGCCTTCTGCTGACGCCTCATCACGGCTACCCTCACCTATGACGTTTCCATCTGCATCTAAGTATTCGAAGGCAAACCCAGCATAACCGTCTACAGGGTTGTTGACCGTCACATCACGGCCTGACGCTGCATCTTGGCCGGGAAAGCCATCTGGTGTTTCTTGATAGTCGAGGTTAACGCCATCTGAATAAAGTAGAACGCCGGTATCATTGAGCCCCACCTGACCAGAGATAATTACGGTATGGCTATCTTGTTCACCTGCTGCTGAGTTTGTGATGTCACCCAGCGTTAATGTCAGGCTCTCACCACCTTCAGGAATCGCATCATCAATAACCGTTAACGCTAACGTCTGTTTGTCCTGTAATGGCGCGAACTCAATGGTGTCACTGAATTGCTTTTCGAAGTCTTGTTCTTCATTGGCAGTACCCGTGAACTCGATAGGTACCGTAACCACTTTCTCGGTAATTGAGGTCAGGCTTAAACCGATTTCAATGCCGCCAGTCTTTTCACTTACGATTTGCTGCGGAATGTCGAAAACAACTTCCGGTTCTGGGTCGTTATCAATAATTTCGAAGAAGGTAGACGTCTTGATGTAATCAACTTCAGCGCCCTGAACATCGTTGATTGAGACAACTATGGTCTCATTATCTTCATCGATTAGGTCACCCAATATGTCAACTTCAATGCTCGCACGACGTTGACCTACCGTAATTTCGACACTGGCGTTTTCCACCTCAGTAAAATCTTTGCCGGGGGTAGCGGTCACACTGCCTGACTCTGCGCTTTGCACTGAGTAAAAGATTTCTAGATCTGATGTAGCATCACGATTAAGCGTAAATTCAACCACGGCTTTAGCCGTTGCGTTGTCGCGCTCATTAACATTAGTTGGGCCGTTTACATCAAGTCGGGCTGGTGTGGTATCACCTGTTGGATTGGAGTTAGTCGGTGGCGTCTCAGTCCTTGTAGGCTCCGATTCATCAACACCACCGCATCCGGTAAGGAATGTTGCTATTGCAACAGCGAGTATGGATTTTTTCATCATCAACAACGTCTCTGTAATTGCGTTGATATGATTATGTCACCCTGTAATAGCCCTCCACTTCATTTAACACCCCTATTTTGGGCGCTTAATTCACGCTCATGGTTTGCATATACTTAGCGGTTACTAATGCCACGGAATTACGATAGAAACGACTGACCACATCCACCAGCTCTTCAATGCTACGCCCATAGTTCAACATGACATCTTCGTAAATCATGACTCCATTGCCAGTTGGCATATACTTTTGCGGATTAACTTGACAATAGACATCTAACATTTCGCGTTTTAGCTCGACGCCTTGATGTACTTTGATTAAGCGGATATGGGAAACTTTTTTACCCTCTCCCCATTTATCATTGCTATTGTGTTCGTAAGGCTCAGGATAAACGTCAAATAAAGTTTGCTCACCAGAACTTACGCGCATGCCGGTCACACCATCTTTTTTGCGCTCCATGATGTCAATTGCGTCTACTTTATTTAATGCGCTAGCTACGATGATAAACATGTCGTCCACCGCAACTTCATCAAGCGCTGTCACTTCCTCAAACAAACTGTTTACGCCAGTTTTATTCATTGTTAAAAGGGCTTCTTGTTGTTTATCAAGCATCAGCTGTAATACTCCATTTCGTAACTTATTAAAATCTATTCGGCCTTCATGCCGTATGTAATGCTGTTAGTGCCAACGCACTTGTACCCCATACGAAGAGGTATTCAGCTATGCTATTTGTTGGAATTGTAAGGGGTGAACGATAGACTCTTTGTGCTGGCCAAAATAATTTAAGGCCTGCTGGAGTAAACCAGTCACCCACTAAATGTAAGAGGTAGCCAAAGGCCACTGAGATAAGGAGCGGCTCTAGATGGACCATATACGCCAATGCCGCCATGGCAATTAGAGAATGCGTAATATTCCTATGGCCAAACACGATTCTAATGGGCCATGATAACCACTTCACGCGACTCCCAATTGTGGAATCGGGGTGATCAATATCAGGCAGTGCTGTCCCTAACGCTACCAAGCTATAAGTCCATGGTTCTACGTTAGCTAACTCTGGCAACACGCCTGATTGTGATAGCGCATGCCACCCAGTCAAACTAACAACTAGGTGATTTACCAACATCATTGTTTATTGACCACCCGCAGTACCGTTTGGCGACACACCAGCTTCAGCCTGACGAATTTTCGCCTCAGCTTCTAGCAAACGCACTTCATGCTCTTGT